>Ga0134126_10000084_pt1 | contig 115084 bp, 192 predicted proteins | sample KB31752_FD_96881 | JGI IMG/M metagenome (GOLD analysis project Ga0134126, IMG submission 96881) | Terrestrial soil microbial communities with excess Nitrogen fertilizer from Kellogg Biological Station, Michigan, USA - KB3-175-2 | ecosystem: Environmental > Terrestrial > Soil > Unclassified ... | reverse complement strand
TGTGCCACGAAGTACGTCGAACCGCGCACCACTGCGCGGTTGCGCATCTGCGTGGCGTCCCAGCCGTACATGAAGTTGTCCACGTCATAGAAGCCGAATGTCGTGGAGACTGGGCTATTGCCGATCTGCGCGGTGAGGTTGTCGCTGAAGGTGATACCCGATACCGGAGCATTGGCCAGCGGGTAGAAGTGCAGATTGCGATTCTCGTCGATATACCAGCCCCAGCTGGTGTAGGTCGCAGCGAGCTGGACGGTGTTGGTCAGTGCGGCCGAGAGGGTGTTGAAGATGTACTTGGCGCGCACCACCAGCGGTCCCGGATAGACGAATCCGGCCGGAGCCAAGGCCGCATTGATGCCGCAGTTCGCATTGGCCACTGCGGCAAGCACGATCTGGTCGGTGGTCATATTGGAGGTGTCGAGCTGAACCAGGGCGCGATCAGACAGATACGTCCAGTCAGTGCACTGAAGCTCCCAATAGGCCAGGTTTGGACCGGGGCGGGTCAGCTCTGGGTATGTACACAGCCCGGAGAACAGGGTCACGCCGAGAGTGTTGTCGACGAAGACAACCTGAGAGAGGGGCTGGACCGTGAAGGTCAGGGAGACACCGCCCTCGGTGATCGAGGGGTGCTCGTCCACCAGATAGAAGGTGGCGGTGTCTCCCTGGCGCGACCACTGCTGCGTGATGGTCCAGGTGTCCTGTTCCAGATACTGAGTCAGATCGACTCCGTTGACGAGGAACTGGACAGTATTGGCCATCACGATCTCCTAGTAGGTGGCTCGCGGGATCTGGATACCGGCAGTCGGCACTGCCTTCTGCACGAACTGCTTGTTGATCTGCTGCATGATCCAGTTGATCGAGTTAGGACCGGCGATCTGCGAGTTGGGGAACGAGAAGTTGACCTGTACGTTGCCCTGATTGCGCGCCGATGCCACCGAGGACAGCGAGCTATTGCCGCCGCTGACCACAGGATTGATGGATGTGGTGACGGTGCCAGTGACCTGGCTGAGCTTCTTCTTCAGGGTCTCGATCTGAGAGTCGATACCGGTGATGAAGCCCTGCATGACCAGCTGGCCGTTCTGCACCAGAAGGATCTTGTCCTTACTGGGCGGGCCCTTCCAGCTGGTGATGGCGCTGGTGATATCGCTGAAGAAGCCCTGAACGTCGCCCCACATGGACTTCAGGCCGTTGATGAAGCCGGTGAGGATGTCCCGCCCGGCGTTGTAGAGCCAGGTGCCAGCATCCTTGAAGAACCTGATGAACGTGTTCCAGAGCTCTATCAGGGCGTTCCAGACCCCACCGAGAGCATCGTTGATGCCCCTGATGAACGATCCCCAGATGTTGCTCACCAGACTGACGACGAAGTTGCCGATGGTCGAACCGATCGACTTGAGGAACGACCAGATGTTGTTCCACGCGTCCTTGAAGATCTTTTCGAAGTCACCCCATAGCTTGCCCCACTGACCGGTCACTAGGTCGGCGAAGAACTTGAGGATGTCCTTGACGGCGTCCAGCACGGTGTTGATGGTCGTCTTGACCGCTTCCCAGACGATCTTGATGACCGCAAGGATGGCGTCCCACGCAGTCTGGAGTACGCCCATGATCACGGTAAGCGAGCCCTTGATGATCCCGTAGATGATATCCCAGGCCATCTTGACTATTCCGGAGATCAGATCCCAGGCCACGTGGAAGATGCCCTGGATGATGTCCCAGCCGCCCTTGACGTAGCCGGAGATCATAGTCATATACGACTTGAACCAACCGGCCATCAGGTTCCAGACCAGGCGTACGCCATCTTTGATCTCATCCCAGTGGCGGGCGATCAGAGCGACCAGCTTTCCACCAGTCGCATTCCAGATGGTCGTCAGCGAGTCCCAGATCGAGGACAGATCGTCGGAGATATGCTTCCACTCATCAGTCAGAGGCTTGGATATATCTCCCCAGATACCCTTGAAGAAGTTGGCGACATCCTGCGCGCCACCCTTGATGTCCTTCCATAGCCCCTCGAAGAACGCCTTGACCTGCTTCCAGTGCATGACGATCTCAAGCACCAGCGCGATCAGCATGCCGATCGGACCGCCGAGCAGGGCCAGTGCGCCTGCGACCATGTTGACGTGGGACTTGATGAAGTTCCACGCCTCCTCTGCGGTCTTCTTCAGCCAGCCCCAGAACTCCTCGATCCACTTCTTGACGGTGGACCAGTGGGTGATGATCAGCAGGGCTACGACGGCGATGAGGGTGATTGCCGCGATGACGGGATTGAACTCAGTGGCCTCGGTGATCGCGGTGAAGGCGATCCACGACTCCTTCAGCAGGGTGATGACCTTCATCACCGCGATGAACGTGGTGATCACCACGCCGATGACGCCGATGATGGCAAGGAGCGTTGCTGCCAGGGTCTTGTTATGTCCGATCCAGTTAGCGATCGGCTCCACGATCTTCATGACCCAGTCCAGCAGCTTGGTGACCATCGGCAGTAGTGCGGTGCCGAGCTGGATTGCGGCGACGTTGGCGGAGGCCTTCAGCTCAGCGAGCTTCTGGTTCATCGTCTGCTGGATCAGAGCCCAGCCGTTCACGTCGCTACCGGTCTTCTGGGATGCGGCACCGACCTTGCCGACGATCGAGTTGAGATCCTGGCCCTGATTGGCCGTGAGCATCAGCGCGGTCTTCAGCGACGTGGAACCGCCAAGCATGGTCGATAGGGCGGCATTGAAGGTCATGGCGTCCGGATTACCGGCCTTGAGCATCTGGTTGAAGCCGTTGGCCTTATCCGCAAGCGTCATGAACTGCGTCATCACATTGCGCTGGAGCGGCGGCATCGCGTACAGATCGTTGCGGTATTCCTTCGCCGTGATCGATCCGTTCATGAAGGCGTTGGCGACCTGCTGCATGGCTGGTGTCATATCGCCGAGCATGACCTTCAGGTCCTTGGCTGCGGCCGAAGAGTTATACCAGTCTTGCAGCATGATCTTGCCGTTGTGGGTGTTGTTCGCGATGGCCTGGAGCAGGGTGTTCATCGTCCCCGTCAGGCCGTTCTTGCCGAGGTCGTTCGATAGCTTGTTGGAGTCGACGCCCATCTGCTGCATCATCTGGATGGCCTGCTGGTTGGGCTTCTGGAGCTGGCCGATCATGTGAGCCAGGTCCTGCGTGGACTGCTGAGCGCTCATGCCCTGGCGGGTCATGGTTGCGATAGCGCCACCGACCTGCTCGAAGCTAAGGCCTGCGGAGTGTGCGATCGGCAGGACGGCGGAGAGGGATGAAGAGAGATCCTGCGTGGTCATCTTTCCGTTCTGGACCACGGTGATCATCTCGTTCATGGCCTGGATAGGACCACCCTTGATCTTGTCGCCATAGTTGACCATGATCGTGGTCAGAGCATTGGCGACAGTGCCAAGGTCCGCATTCTCGGCCTTCGCGCCCTGGGCTGCGGCCTTGAGGGTGTCGTACTGCTGCGAGGTCTTGATGCCAGCCGAGCCGATCTGGTACATCGCGTTGATCAGCTGCTGCGTACTGGTGCCGGTGCTAGCGGACAGGCTCAGAATGTCCTGTCTGGTCTTCTCGATCGTCGCCTGAGTCTGACCGCCAGAGGTCATCAGCACGGTGGTGGCAGCTTGGAAGTTCGCAGCCGACTTCACCGACTCATAGCCGATCGCGGCGACGGCTACAGAGGTCGCCATGGCGACCTTGCCGACCTGGCTCAGGCCTATACCGGTCGCATCGCTCTCTGTGGATGCCTTCTTCTGGGCGTCCGCCATATACGCGGCCCGCTCTGCTACCGAGTCTTCCGCCTTGCGCACCGCATCGAGAGCGGCGACCTGATCGGCTGATGCGACCTGAACGATCTTCGCCGCATCCGATGCGGCCTTGGCGTCGGTCATATCGGTGGCGGCTAGCGCCTCCTGAGACTGGCGCAGGGAGGTGCTGGTGATTCGCAGCCGCTCCATCGCGGCATTCTGTTCGTCGAGAGCGGCGCGGTGGGCGTCCTCGGCTGCGATCGCCTTGAGCTGGGCGGCCTCCAGCTCATCGCCGGTAAGGACTGCGGTGCCGCCCATCTCCTTGATCTTCGCGCCGAGGTTGTCGAGGGTCTTGCCGAGACCGCCGATAAGGCCGCTGGCCTTATCCATCGCCTCGATCATCAGCAGGACCGTGATCTCCGTCCTCGTAGACGGCATCGTGAACGCCTCCCTGCTGTCGCAGCGCCTGGAAGGCCGCCTCGGTGTCATCTATGGATTGCGACGAACCAGAGGATGATCCGCTGTTATTGAGTGCGGCCTCTATCTCCCACAGCTTCATCGCCCGCTCGAAGTCCGCATGCGTGTAAAGCGCACGAGCCTGCTCAGTAGTCAGGCCCGTGCGCGTCCACCATGCCTCTCGCATCCATAGATCCATGATCAGCGGATGGTTGGTCCGCTTCATGCGGACTGCGCTAGTCGCCCGAGCTACGAAAGTCGGCCTTGTCATCCGACCCCTTGGAGTCGTCGGCATTCTTCTCGACGCGGGTGACCAGCATGTCGTACACACCCGGCGGTAGGCGCTTGATGGAGCGGCGCTTGGCGTCCAGTGGCGCTAGCGGCAGCTTCTGATCCATCTCGTCGGTCAGATTCCAGTCGACGATGGCAAGCGCCAGAAGCTCCAGCCGGTATGCAGCGGTATCCATGCGCACCTGGGTGCGGGTACCGGAAGTCTGCTCCTCTTCCGGCTCGACCGGAAGGCCGAGCATCTGGCGCTTCGCGCGCTCCTTGGCGGCGCGAACGGCGCTTGCATCATCGTTCGCCATTGCGGTCATCTGGAGCTTCTTGCCCTCGGCGATGTCTAGCTCGGCCCCTGAGAGCGTCTTCTTGATGTCAACCCACCAGTGCCCATCCGGGTCTGCGGGTTCGGTGATGTCGATGCGGACCGTGCCGCCGTAGAGCGAGAGAAAGCCCATGGATGATCCTTACATCGGAAGATAGGTCTGATTGATAACGGTGGCGGAGATGGTCTGGAGGGTGGCGAGGTTCAGGAATACCTCGTACTCCAGGGAGGTCATGATCACATCTTCGAACTTCACTGCGTCGGCGGCCTTCTTCAGCAGCACCTTCGGCATCGTGAACGCAATCGAACCACCCGAGGCCGGGTGGGCGAGAGTGAGCGTCAGAGTGCCGCTGGTACCCGCGATCATCTGGTTGAAGTAGCCCCAGGTTGCATCGTCCAGCGAGGTGAAGACCACATCGATCTTGCCGGAGACGTGGCGGGTCACCGGGGTGAGGAAGTTGAGGTTGTGCGTGGTGTTCATGGTGTACGTGGACTTCAGGCCGTTGTCGATGTCCATGGTGAAGCTGGAGGCCTGAAGGACGCTCTGACCGAACAGCGAGACGGTGGCCTCAGCGAAGACGAACGGAGACTCGTTGGTGATCGTGATCGCCGATGGCGACGACAGAACTGCGACCGACTTGGCGACGGCATCCACCGTCATCGTTGCTTCCGCATCCGTGGCCGTGGCGGCGATGGACAGCTTGCCGACACGCGCGCCAGCGAACTGGAGCGACTCCCATGAGCCCAGGTTCTTCTCGATAGTGAACGAGGAGAGCTGGTTGGCCTGCTGGATCAGGTGCGTATACGGAGCAACCACTCCGACCATCGCCACACCAGAGGCGTGGTTGTAGTTCAGGGCTGAGTCGACTGTGATCGTAGTGGACACGATGTTGGTGATCTTGCGGCACTCGGCCGTGGTCGGACCAACCGTGTTGTTCGTGTCGATCTGGATGACCTGATTCTGGCTGAACCCGGTAGCCGAGGTGACGGTAAAGCTGGTCGCACCTGCGGTGATCGGTGCACTGGTAGTCGTCGAGCCAGATCCGGCTGCACCGGTAACCCCAAAGGCGGGCTGAGCGTCCGGACCGATAGCGCCGGGGATGAACAGAGCGCCGTTGGTGGGGAACAGGGCAGCGGAGAGGCCGCCGGAGTTCTTGTACTGGCCGAACAGCGGGAAGGTATTGACATCCCTCTGGCCGAACATGACCTTCGGGCTGAACAGTCCAGGGTCCAGCTGAAGCTCGTTGCCCGTCATGGGCAGGAAGGTTGTAGGCACTACGGGAGTACCGAAGGTGGTAGCCCCCTCACGGGCGGCACCGGTAGCGGACAGAGACCCGTACCGCTCAACAACGGCAGTAGTCACACAGCTCCTATGGGGTTAAGCGATCACGGGTGGCGAATCGCGTCCTGGTCGATCGGTCCATCGGTGTGATGGACGAATCGCCGACTGCGAAGAAGAGACTCGACGAGATAGTCCGGGGCGGCGACGACATCGCCAGCGTGCAGCTCGCCGAACGGCGCGACCACCAGATCGTCACCCAGGTACGCCAGCAGGGTGCGCGGCCCCTGCTCGCTGGGCATCTGAAGCGAGATCTCGGGTGCCTCTGGAGCGCTCGGAGCGCTCTCCTGAGCGCTTTGGATCTCGCCTTCGGCATCCGCGCTCGCTGCGGGTGCCTCGGGCAGCTCAGCATCGCTCTGCGCGCTTTGCTTACGGGTGGCGGACATCGTCAGATCCTCTCGAAGAGTGCAGCGAACGACGAGGAGATCATGGGGAGCATCCTCTCCAGCGCCTTCTGGTGGAAGGGGTTTGCATGCGCGCCGCGATGATTGGCGCTATTGCGGAAGATCATTTCCCCACCCGCATCCGGGAAGTGCAGCGCCAGGCCATTGGTCGGAGTGATCGTGTGCGGCCTGGTGCCCTCGATCACAAACTTCGCAGCCGGATCGGTGCTGTGGAAGGTCAGAACCACACCACCTACAGAGGTGCGACGCTGATAGTTGATCGAGTTGCGCAGGCGACCGGAACCCTGCCGACCCCTCTTGTCGACCGGAGCTTGGGATTTGAGTTCGTGCTCCATGGTCAGGCCGATCTTGTCGGCCCAGGAGACCATGCGCAGGGTGGCGTCGAACCTTTCCATGCGCGAGATAGCGCCGGAGTCGCCAGCCATTCCGAACGACAGCAGGGGATTGGCCATGACTGCTCCTAGGCCTGGATGATTTCCTTCACGTCGACCGTTAGCCTGGCGGTGTAGCGCAGCATGCGCTGATCCTCCAGCGAGTGAACGGGGGCATAGTCCCAGCTCATCGTCTCGCCGATCATCTCCACCGTGGACTTCATGCCGGTGACCGGATCGATGATCGGCACCTGCATCTGCGTATCGCGCAGAATCGCCATGACTGAATCGATGACCGCCGGGAAGGATGAATCCACTGCCTCATCGTCCGCATAGGCGCAGAAGATCAGCCATATATCAATCGTGTGCTCGATCCACTTGAAGCCGCCGGAGGAGTAGTTGCCAGGTTGATGGCGTGGCATACTCTGGCGCTTCTCATGGGCTACCGAACCCCAGATGTAGACGGTCGGATCTATGCCTTCACCGGGGTCTGGTGGGGTGATGAAAGCCTGAAGGGTGCCCAGTCCCAGTGGGAGCTGGGCACCGTCCAGAAGACCCTTCACGTAAGTCTGAATGCTGGCCAGGGGCATTAGACGACCCTCCGGTACGGATGCAGGATCTCCCTGGCGGCCTCGATGAACTGCTTGGAGCTTGCGCCGGGACCGACAGAGGTGCCGGGTACGGCTTGAACCGTGGTCGCGGTAGCACCTCGGGTCAGAGCCTGCGCAACGGCATAGAGGATGACCGCCTGCTGGATCGAGCCGGGGATGGTGGAGACCATCGTGCCGTAGCCGTGCGCATAGCTAAGCGCCCTGCTCAGGGTCAGAATGCCTGGACCCGAGATCGCGGACGACGCAGTGCAGGTGATCGTCTCCTGCTGACCGCCGTCGTATATCACCCCGGTCGCACCTGTGATGCTCGTGCCGGTGGGGGCCCATCCGGTGCAGTCATCGATCTGTATCGTGCTGGAGCCAGCCGCTACCGGGGCGGTGAGCGACCCGTGCGGCCAGCCGTTCACGTAGGTGATCTGGAGGTCGTACGCATTGCGGCCGAATCCCCAATTGGCGATACCGGGAGCCATCACCACCGTCTGACCGCCATCGCCGGAGCCACCGGGGGAGGTGGTGCCATACACCCCGATAACCGGCTGGTAGACGCGGAACTGATTGGCGTTGATCGTAGTCCACTGCGCCGGGAAGGCGGTTGCGGGAGTGATCTGGCCGCCGAGCACCGAGACGATCGGAGAGCGCGAGAGCAGCAGCCATGCTCGCTGGTTACCGTTCTGGAGCTGAAAGCGGAAGTCTCCCGGACCGGTGAGCTGCTCGGTATCGATGGTCGCATGGATGGGCTGATTGAGGTATCCGGCCGCCATGGATGACGCGCGCTTGCAGATGTTCAGCTGCTCGGAGTACTGCTGCTCCACCGTGGGGCGGGAGTTACCCGGACCGCCGACAGTAGACCACTGGATGCCGGTGGCCGCCGACAGCAGGATCTCGGGGGTGACGTACGGGGTGCCGGGTCCGATTACCGGCACATCCTCCGGCGAATAGACCGGCATGACCTACCCCTTTCGCGCGCACCTGGTGCAGATCTCGGCTCCGGCCTCGCTGTCCCACACCTTGTGTCTAAGGCATACGGGGGACAGGCAGCGGTGGCAGTATCCGGCGATGGCTGCCCGGCGGCCCGCGCGTCCCCGCTTAGGGCCTCCGCAGAGGGCGCACACGCCGCCGGGACGGCCCATTACGACTGCTTCCGGGGGCGGCCGGGGCCACGCTTGATCGGAGCCTCGGGCTTGTCGTCGTCATCAGCCACGGCATCAGAGGCCAGACCGGCGCGCTTGAGCAGGGCGGCGAGCTGATCCTGCGGCAGATCGTCGAGGGCGGCCAGAACATCCTCCGTGGCCACCTCGACCTTCTGCGCCTTCTGCTCGACCCTGGGCTTGTCGACCATAACCAGCTCGGCGATCTTCTCGCCGATAGCCTTGGCCGCGAGGGACTGGGCCGTAAGGCCGGTAGCCTTGGCCTCTTCCAGCGCTGCGTTCTCATCCACCGTGAGCTTCACCCCATGCGGAGTGCCAGCCCAGCCCAGCGATGGGATGTCCAGCAGAGCAATGGCGCACATCGGGCAACTGATGCCCCTGCCGCCAGTGTCGGCCTCGATGACCTTGTGGCTATCACCACAGCCGCCAGAGACGGTGATGCTCTGCACGTCGGTAGGTGCGTACGCGGCAAGACTTGCCATTAACTTTCTCCTTCGATGGTTGGCTCGCCGCAACGCGGACAAGTCACGCTCCATGCATTCCAGGCACGCTTACACGGGGTACACAGCTTGGTCTTCTTCGTTCCGAAGGAGAGGGACTGGGAGTCCGCCATGACGCCGCTCTGTCCATACCAGCTCGTCTTCAGATACTTGGCATGCTCGCTGGACATCTCCACGCGGCCTGTACCGTCCGCGTTGTACTTGGTGCCATCGGCCATATCGAGGCCGGAGCAGCCCGAGGGGAGCGTGACCTTTGCCATACGCGGCCTTTCAGGTCTGGAGCACGGATACGACGCTGCTGGTTGCGCAGACGGCGTAGATGGAGTCCCCAGGGAACAGGGGGACGGTGAAGTACGTGGTCGCGGAGGTGGCGACGGCTAGGCCATTGGTGGTCGAGACGTTCGCTCCGCCGAGATAAACCGTCGCGCCAGTGTTGTTGATCACCACCGAGCCCACCTGGCCGTAGCCAGGGGAGCCGGTGGTGGGTGGCGCGGAAGCGATCAGTACGGCAGTGGTGGTCACCGTGTACTGCGCAGATCCGGCAGCCATGATCAGCCCACGCGACGGCAGATGATCTGCGCGTTATACGACGAGGATGCGGTCGCGCTGGCGATCGCCTTGATGTTCACCGTGTCTGCGCCGGAGAGGTTGAGAACGACCGGGCCGAAGGACCAGCCGACAGTTGAGCCAGTGGTGCCGGGTACCGCGATCTGAAGCACCTGGCGTGAGGTGCCGGTCTGATACAGGCCCATGTTGTTCGAATCGGTAACGGCGACCGTAGTGCCGGTGATGGCGATAGAGCCCTCGACCTCCCACAGCCCTGCGGTACCGGGAGTGCACGTGGCTACAACGGTGCCAGCGGTAGGGGCCGCCTGAATACCGGTCGCCTGAACCGTGACGACGGAATCGCGGAAGTTGGCGGTCTGAAGATTGGCGACGCCACCGGAGGCTAGAGATGTCGCATAGGCATTACCAGACGGGTCTGCCGGAGTCTCGATCTGCTCGGTGATGCCGGATGCGGGCTGGGCATAACCGCCGGGGACCGGAGTGCCCTGCTGACTGAAGTTCGGATTGGGCATGGTCTCTCCTTAAAGGGGAAAGCCGCCCCGAAGGGCGGCTTTCCAACTACGACAGGGTGATCTCAGTGAAGCACTGGATGTTGGTCACCGGGGCGTTGAGAGAGGCCTTCAGGTTCACCAGCTCGGCAGCAACGAAGTCGCGGACCAGCTCGCGGGCGATCTTGGTGCCCGACTCGGGCCACGAGATCGTGACGGCTGCGCTTGAAGCCGTAGCGGTGGCTGCGGTCAGAGATACGGCCGGAAAGACTGCACCGTTGAAGGCTGCGGCGATCAGAGTCGCATCACCGTTGGTGTTACCCGGCGCGTTCAGGGTGACGTAGGTGTAGTAGGTAAGCGTACCGGCAGGAGCCGCCACACAGTCTCCTCACGTGAGGGAGGGGGGCGCTTGATAGCGCCCCCCAGCCGATTAGGACCAGGTGCCGGTAGAGCCGGAGCGGTCCGACTTCTGGATGCCCTGCATGATGCCGCAGTACTGCGGGGCGTTGGCCACCAGGGCTCCATACATGAACATGGAGAACCGGAAGGTGGCGTCGATCACGGGCCAGCTGATGCTCAGGTAGTCCTGAACGGCCACGAACTCCCACACGTTGGACACGTTGGACCAAGCGAACGGGAGGGTGTAGCTCATCGCCATGACGGTGCCCTGCGGCAGCCACGGGTGGACCAGGAGCTTGAGGATGCTGCGGGTGATCGGGTTCTGGAACTCGGAAACCGCAGCACCGGCGCGCACGCCAGGAACCTCGGACTGCTCCACGAACAGGCGGTAGTTCGTGGTGGTGCCCGAGTTCACGATGTCGTTGCTCAGGCGCATCAGGTCGCCACCCTCACCGATCAGCTCGGCGGGGTCGGCGCGGTAAGCGCCGGGCGCGTCCCACAGGCCCTGAAGCATCGTGTTGATGTTCGAGATGTGCAGGGTGTCGCCGACGTTCTGGTTGACGTAACCGCCCTGCCAGTTGGCCGGGTAGACCTGGCCGGAGCCCTGAGAGTGACCGGCGAGCACCGGGATGATGCCCTCCTGGCCATTGGTCGAACCAGTACCGGTGTCGGCGGCCGGAACGACGGTGCCAGAGGTCGGCAGAGCGCCCTGGAGGGTGAAGTTCAGACCACCCACCTGCGACTGCATCAGGTAGTAGGTACCGGCGGAAGCGCCCGTGGTGACGTACAGGTTGTACCACTGCGCGCCAGGGACCGGAGAGATGGTCACGTCCACGACATTGCCGTTGGAGGTGGCGACCGAAGCACCGGATGCGGCGGCGGTCTCACCGAACCAGTTGGCAGCGGTGACCTTCACGAACACGTTGGTGGTGACGCCGGACAGACCGGTCTCACCCGAGTTCGCGGAGCGCGCCGTCAGAGTCGCAGTGGCAGGGGTGCCGAGGTTCGTCGAAGTGGAGGCAAGGTGCATGGCCTCTTCCGACAGCATGAACTCCTGAAGCAGGATCAGGTTCGCCAGGGCCGAGATGTCCTCGAAGCCCTGACCACCGAACTGCGCGAGCCACGAGAGCGACTCGCTCAGGCCCCAGAACTTGTACGGGACGTTGAGGTCCACGGCGTCCTGAGCACCGCTGCCCGGCAGGTTGAGCGGCCAGTTCTGCATCGAGCCGGTGCCGGAGACCAGCTCCGGAATACCCAGGTTGACGAACTTGCCGCCCGAGGTGCCGGTCTGCGAGCCGGAGATGCCGGTCACGACCTTGGTGCGGCGGGAAGTGCCCTGGCCCGGAACTCGCGCCAGCTTGTTGCGAATCGGGCTGTAAACCGGGTAGATCAGGCGGCTCGGAGCCACCAGGTCGAACGGCACCAGGCCCGACGCCAGCGGCGAGGGCAGGGTGAAGTTCTTCGACACGTCCTTGCCAAGCAGATCACCGATCTGCGAGGTGATCGAGCCGAGGAACTGCGTCATGGCGTAGTTCTGCGGCGTCGAACCCAGGAAGGAGCCGAACTGGTTGGCGAACTCCGGAGAGAGGCCCTTGATGACCTCTGCGGGCCGGTTCAGACCGTCCTTGACGGCCTTGGTCAGCAGCTTCTCGGCGCGCATCGAGCGGGTGAAGACCTGCTCGTCGTCCATAAGCGGCTGGTTGCCACCGGCCTTGGCGTAGCCCACGCCCTTGACCAGGGGCTGCATCTTGCCCGCGAGCATCTTGTTGATGCCCTCGGGGTTCTGCGCGGCGGACTCTACGTCAGACCACGCACCTGCGAAGTACTGCTCATCCGCGACATCGCGGACGTTATCAAGCACGGTGTTACCCACACTTAGCCCTTTCGGGTAGGGGTTGTCAGGAAGCCAGCACCTTTTCCAGGACGGCTGCGGCCTTCTCGCGGTCTTCGCCGCGAGGAGCGTGATCGCGCGCCTTTACCAGGTAGGCGATCAGATCGCGCCGCTCCTGGGCTTCGATGTCGATGGGTGCCTTAGCGGACTTCTCCACGGGAGAAATCGGTTCGGCGGGCTTCCGGACTGCACCCCTCGGCGGGGCCTGAGTCTCATCGGCCTGTGAACCCAGCTTGTCGATCTCCGCCTGCATCTTGGAGATCGTCTGCTCATACTCGCTGCGCAGGCTGCTGACTTCCTGCGCCACGAGAGACTTGATCAGTTGCGGATCGACCGTCTTCTCTCCGGGGGCACGGCCCTGGGCCGGAGCATTGACGGGCGTCGGCGTTGCGCCGCTGTTCATGCCTGCGGGCGGAATCGGACCGGAGGCAGGGGCCAGCGCGCACATGTCAGGATACGTCTTCGCGATCTGGTCGTGAAGATTCTGGAGGGCGTTTCGCGTCGCTTCGCGAGATGCGGACGGGTAGAACCCGCGTGCGCCGCTGTGCGCCCCGAAGGTCGGATTGTTGCCGCTCTTGTTGCCGGGGCTCGGGCGCTCCTGGCCAGCGGTGAGCGGACCACGGGAGAAGTCGTCCGGGTCCGGGGTGTGAGTGCTGGACGGGATGCGCGGAGAACCGCCGGGCTTCATCAGAGCGTGACCGGTACCAATGAACGGGCGGCGGAACTGGCCCGGCTGCGGGGGGGCGGCCGGAGTGAGGTGGATGTTCGGGTAAGAGTCCATGAACATCTTGCTCAGTTCGGCGCGCGCATCCGAGAGCAGGTCGCGATCAACGCTCTTGATTGCCTCGGCGGTGTCGGCCAGAGAGCGAAGACGTGCGGTCTTCTTGGCCTTACCTGCACGATCGGCCTCGGCTGCGGCGTCGCGCCAGAAGTTCGGGTCGATAGCATCGGCGATCGTATCCAGCGACGGGTAGACGCTCTTGACCGAGTTCTCGTGGTACGCGGCGCACAGGGCGTCGTGCATCCGGCGAGTGCCATAGCTCGGCCCGCTCTTGACTGAGGCGGGTACCTTGTCCGGCGTCGGGTCCGGATCGGTGGCCATGCCTGCGTCACTCTCGAACGGCTCCACGGTGCTGGTCCCATCCGGCTCGCGGTGAGTACCGGCAGGGGCGATAGCCGGGTCGGTGTTGCCACCCTGCTCGCCGAGACTGACCGGCTTGGTGTTGCCCGGACCGGCATCCATGGCGGAACCCGGCATCAGGGAGTCGCCCTTGGCCAGGGCGCGTGCATCCTCGATGGACACAGCGCCTGCGAGGATGTCAGCCAGGAGCTTCTCGGCCTTGTTGCTCTTGGTGGCCTTCAGCTTGGTACCGCAGCTCTCGCAGCGCTTGGCCGGGGAGTCCGCATCGTAGTCGTGACCGCACTTCGGGCAGTCCTTGGCACCCTTGGTGGCGGCAGGCTTCTCGTCCACATCCTTGCCGTCGCCATCAGAGTCCTTGCCGTCAGCATCCTCCTTGCCGAATGGCTTGGCGGCACCGTTGAACGGCTTCTTCTTGCCCTTACCCTTGGCCTTCTCGATCTCTGCCTCGTCCATCTTCCAGGTATCGGGCAGCTTGGCCTCGAACGCCGCGCCCTTGCGCTTGGCGATGCGGATCAGGTTGGCCTTGATCTGCTCAGCCGAGTAGTTGTCGCTGCCAGCGCGGCCCAGAGAGCGGGCGGCGTCGGCGATATCCTGCGGAACGACGATCGGGAAGGAGCGATCCTTGCCAGCGAAGTCCTCGGCCGGGATCTTGTCGCGGTCTACGCCGCCTCCGACATTCGGGTCCATCTTGCGCTTGGCGACCCAGATGGTGAAACCCTCGTCATCGCCACGCTCGAAGCCGTAGTCCTCACCGAGCTGCGACCACTTCTGCCATGCGGCGCGGGCGATCAGGTAATCGGTGCCGGAATGCGACTTCTCGCTCGTCGGCTCAGAGTCGAGCCAGACCTTGCGATCTTCCCAGTACATCTCTCGCGCCGACTTGAGAGCCACACCTGAAGCGGGGACCTCATCCTGCGGCTCGGCCTCAGCCTTGGCGAGCATGTCATCGAGATCGCCATAGGTCCACTCGTCATCGCCGAGCTGCTTGTCGGCGCTCTTGACCAGAGTGATACCGCAGTTGCGGTTAGCCGGACGGTCCACCAGGGAGATCTCGCAGATCTCGGTGTTGTCGCCGAACTTGATGACGCCACCACGGGCCTTGCCGGAGATGTCGCGCTCGATGATCGGGTGGGCGATGCCAACCGAGTAGGCGCGCAGGACTCCGGCCTTCACGAGCTTCTTGGCGGTGTCTTCGACCACCAGAGACTTCACGAAGTGGCCATCTGCGGTGGTCTCAACCTCAAGACCTCGGCCAGCGGGGTAGAGCTTCGGGTTGTGCTGAACGCGGACGTTGCCGCCGGTGTCCAGCCACTTGCGCAGTGCGTCCGCGCTGCCCTGCGGATCGACGATCTGGAGGTCCGAGTCGATAGAACCATCCGTCGCCTTGCCGTAGACGATCAGATTCCCATCTGCATCCTCTTCGGACTTGATGATGGGAAAGGACGCGTAGATAAGGTTGTCGCTGGTCGTAGCCACACCACTCCCGGGGTGTCGTCTGCCGGTGGGAAACGCGCCGCATACTAGGCCTGGTTGACAAGCGCGGCGCGCACTAGCTCCCAGTCGTCGAAAATCCACACTCCGGGCGGAGGGTGGGAGGGGGTTTTCGGCAGGTGCGGTGTCCACACGCTGATACCTGGGCCTGCTGCAAGCCACTGCTGCGGCTTGTCGTCTATCAACACTGCCGGATTGTCCGGTCCATACCTACCGCGCACCCAATCGATCTTGCGGCCCCTGCCAACCAGGGCCAGACCATCACGCGGCACGTTCCAGCGATCCAGCCAGTCATTGGTTACTGGGGTCAGAGACGGATCACGCGCGCTGGTGATGTGCACGTGGTAGCCGATGCGCTTGGCGAAGCCGATCACATCGATGGCGTGGTAGTTCGGTGCGATGTTCTCGTAGATGTCGCTCTTACTCATCTGCACGGAGAGCCACTGTCGCTGGGTGCGGTCAAGGATCATGTCCCATTGCGCACCAGCGACATCGCTCGCCTTGTATCCGGTATCGAATGCTGCATTGATCGCAGTCATGGCCGACTCGCTTGAGAAGGCGATGGTGTCATCGATATCGACTATGAGGACTGGCAGCGCGAGAGCGGCAGCGAACTGCCTGCCGGGATCGGAGACCTGGACATCGTGGTAGGTATCCACCATATTGGCCAGAGCCTGATCTGGCAGGATGCCAGATGCAGTCGCGGCGTCCACTAGCTCGCTCAAAACGATATGCCGACCATCTCCATGAGAGTTGGTCGGCATATGGCAGCCGCAGTCGAGGCACATCTATGCCCCCTAATGATTGAGCTTGGCCTCGTTCATGATCTTGCCCCACGGTCCGGTCTCCGTGGAGACCTTCCCGATCCAGGCCTTGATGCTCTTGACGCCCGCGTCATGGAAAGCGGCGAGGCGGTGATAGCCGTCAGCCACCTTGTACGGGGGGCTCGATGGCGTCTGCACCAGCACTACCGGGCTGTCGGGTGGGGTGCCGTCCTTGATGGAGTGGACCATCATCGACACCTTCTCCTCGTCGCGCGCTCCGCCGGGGCGGCGCTCGAATTGGATCTCCGAGAGATCTACCGACACCGGTCCGCGCCAGACTGCACCCTTGACCCACTCGATCACGTCGAGTGGGTAGTGGCGGGCCAGGTAGGCGTAGACATGCTCGGTCTCATCCGGCAGGTGATGATCGCCATGATCTTCATGGGTGACCTCGGTAGCAGACCCCTCTTCGCTGAGGGCCGGTGGAAGCTCCGGAGCCGGATCGGCCTTCTTGCCCTTCTTCTTGCCCTTCTTCTTTTTCTTGCCGAGCACTGCGCGCCTAGCCTCAGCCATACCACCGTGCTCGGGTGCGACGTGGCCACCCATTGATGCGACATCGCCGTGCAGACGTTCGGCAACACCGGATACTCCGGTGGGCATCTCATCTTCGGCTGGAACCGCGTCATTAGGTGTAGAGGCCAGGAATGCCTCACGGGCTGCGCGGATGTCCTGTGCGATCTGGCTTGCGCGGTTCAGATCATCGCCGAATAGATCGGCGAGGCCACCGCCCGACATCGGGTTGATGCCGATCGAGCTTTGATCGCCCTGCACTGCTTCCAGGTAGCACTTGCAGTTCGGGCCGCCCATGCATAGACCCATGCCGGATGCGGACATGCCGCCGAATCCACCATCCCCAGGCCAGCCGGGAAGCGTTGCAGCACTGTAGACCTGCCCGTCACGCGGTGCGCACAGATCACACGGCCTGGCTGAAGTGGTGTGCCAGATGATGTATGCGTCCGGATCGGCCGCGAACACGCTCATACCGAAGCCCTGCTCGAACGCCGAGCGGACCTGAGCGCCGTACAGGCCGAAACGAGAGAGGAACGCATCGATCAGCAGACCAGCCGTAAGCAGGTCCTGAAGCAGACCCTGGAGGAAGTCTGACTGCTCACCGCCGAGCTGATCGGCTAGCGAGGCCAGATACTCCCCATAAGGACCGTCAAGGATCGACTCGATGTCGTAGTCCTCGCCGTCATCCTTGGTGACCGGATGGGCGGGGGACAGGGCCAGGCGTGCACCAGCGAACAGCCCAGAGCGGATGCCGCTGCGCATGAGCGCTGTGCCCTTGTCGATGAACTCCATGTGACCGATGGTGCCCTGCCGCACGCTCTGCGCCAGCGAGCCCAGAGTGCGAGCCAGGGAGGCGGCCTCTTCGTTCACGACGGCATCGCGAGCGGCCAGGCGGTCTGCGGACTTGATCATGGCCCGAGCCCGGTTGATAGCGGCTATCGGCTCGACGTGCTCGGCCTTGAGAACCTGCACCACATCATCGGGCACGAACTCGAATACCCAGTCATCAGTATCGCGACCCCTGATCATGCGGCGGCGATATAGATCGATCTCCCGAAGGGCTGCGACCTTGCTGGTCGTCTTCTTCGGTGTGACTACCGCCCGTCCGGTGGACTGGGCGGGCTTGGTGCTCGCGCCCGAGGTGGCATGGGCGGGCGTGCCGGTGACTGGGCGGGTGGTGGATGGGGTCTTAGCGGGGGTTGCAGCAGGCTTGGCTGTGGGCTTTGCCGGGGTAGTAGCAGGCTTAGCCGGAGAGCCTGGCTTTGTCGGAGCAGGTGCGGGCCCTTGGGTGGCCACACCTGCCTGAGTCGGCAGGGCAAGCTGCTCGCCCATCGGGCGGCCAGTAGAGGGATCGATCGCGCCGACAGGGACGATGCCGGTAGCGGTAGCCCATACCGGATCGGAAGTCAGAGGCAGACCCCACGGCTGCTCGCCAAGCTCGACCCTGGCCTCATCGATGCTCATCAGGCCATGCTCGACCTGGTTGATGAGGTTGTCGATCAGGGACTCGCGATCCTCGCCCTCCTCAAGCCCTTCCCAGGTGAACTGCATGTCCTCCTGGCCGCAGACCTTCTGGAGAACGAAGTCGAAGACGTTCTCCTTGAGCCAGAGCAGCAGCGGCTTGAGGGACTTGCGCTCATGGATGGACTGAGAGGCCTTGGCCATCTGGTTGCTTGCGCCGGGCGACATCGTGGTGGAGACCTTGGGTGCGATACCCAGCTCCATCGGCATGATGTCGAAGGCCATGCAGACCTGAGTCATGACGACTTCATCGAACTGATCGGCCAGTGGAACCGGCCGCATCGGCTCGATACGACTACCGCCGGGAAGCACGATGATCTTGTGCTTCCATGCCGGGTCGCCAGCCATGGCGTTCAGAGCATCCTGGAGGGTGCGCAGCTGGTTGGGTGTAGCAGTAGAGTCACCGGAGGAGATGAAGATGCCGGGGATGGACCCTTCAGAGAAGTAGTCCAGCTGGTACTTCTGCTTCTGGAGGCCCGAGAGGATCGGGACCAGAGCCTTCTCGATGCAGGCGAATCCGTACGGAGTCCAGTTGCGCTGCTCGTAGGGCAGATACAGGAGCTGATCGCCCCGGTATTCGGCCTCTAGTGCATTCGGGTCGATGTCCTTGATGTCAGCCCCGGCGATCGCGGTGGTCATATCCACGCGCGGGATGCCGAAGTTGAAGATCTGATAGGCCACATTCGGTGGCTGCGGGGTACCGCCCATCACATCTAGCAGCGGACGCACCGTAGAGCCGTCGATCAGACGCAGCGATTGCAGATTGCTGCCCAGCAGCCCCTTGCCCGGTAGACGAGTGGGCTGGAGGTAGACCGAGAGGGCGTCGATGACCAGGATGTCTTCAAGTACCGCAGAGAGCCACGTGGTGAACGAGCGGTACTTGCCGGGGTCCGGGTTCTCGAAGAAGGCGATCGCCTCTGCGCGCCGCTTCTCGAAGTCCTTGCGGGCGGAAGAGACGCCGCCGCCCATCTTCTTCTCGGCCTCACGGGTCGGCGCGATGTTCCACGCTAGACCTAGGACCTCCTGCTTGCGCACGTTGATGCAGGCGCGGGCCACCGAATAGGTGTCGGCCATGGCGCGCAGGGTGGCAAACGGTACGAGCTTGAGACCCTCGTCACCAGGGGTGCCGACTGGCATGTTCCAGGCGACAGGGTAGGTGAAGCGACGCGGCTCCGGGCGGCCGGAGATCGGATCTGGCGTATCGATGCCGACCGGCTCGATCGGCGCGAGAGGGCCGAACGAGCCGGACAGGAATGTCTGCCATTCACGCGGTAGCGGGTTGCCATAGGGGCGACCCTGAGTCCACTGCTGATAGCTACTGACCACGGGCGAGGTGCCGCCCAGGTTCTGAGAGCCGAACGTCGACTGCACGCCACCGAAGCCGCCGGGCGACATCGCTCCGGGGTTGAGAGGGGGTAGGGCGCGGGCGACATTGCGGGCGTTGGAGGCCATGGCCTACCCCCTTGCGTCTATCTGGTCATGATCCGTGACGCATCAAAGTAAGCGTCATAGGTATCCGGCAGGGTCGGGCACAGCGCCTCGTGCGCATCCCGAGAGCGGATGCCGGTCTTCCAGCCATCACCGCGATTGACCGTGCGCGTCCAGCCGCAGCGCGCTGCCGAGGAGCGGCAAAGCAGCACATAGGGCAGATGGCGCGGGATGCAGTCCTCATCCTGGATCTGGATGGGCGCTACGGTCTTGGGTCCATGTCCGTTCACTCTTGCCATGTCAGCACACCGGGTACGGGAAGCGGCGCGGCTGCTGATGGGCGAAAGGCGGATCGACCGGTTCGCCAATATCCCACACGTGATTGCGCACCTGGCTCGATGCCATGTACGTGTCATAGTCAGCGCCGAACGTGCATGCGCTGGCGATACCGACTAGATCGTGGCGCTCCTTGAGCTGATCTGCCACTTCCCAATCAACGCCGAAGGCGTGCGCCATCAGGGGGCGGGTAGTCTTGCCAAGCCTGCGACCGTAGATGAGGCCGGGTGGCTCGACTCCCGGATCGGTGGGATGGCCCCAGAACATCAGCTCGCTGGCCTGATCCATCGGTGCGGTCATTCGCTCATCTCCGGGGAGTCGGGGAAGATCACATTCTCGGTCGGCCACTTGCCATCGGGCCAGAATTCGACCTCGGCAAGGGCGCTGTTGTCGTGGTACCGCATGCGTCGCACCCTCGGGCATGCCCTGTTGTGGACGCCGCGACAGTGTGCGCAGACCTCATTGGCCTCGAAGTAGGCCCTGGCCCTGTCCCGCTGCTCGGGCGTCATACTCGGCTGCGCAGGCTCCATGGCCAGGAGAGCCTGATGATATCGGTACGCGGCCTCTCCGATGGGCAGCGCGCCCTCTTCATAGGCCTTGACCCTATCGGCGCTCACACCTAGAAGCTCCGCTAGAACCGAGCGGCTGATGCCAGCCTGATCTCGGATCTCGCGCCGAGTCCTTGCGGGTATGTCTCGAAGCGCATGGACCGCCATGGCGATCTCATGCAGTTGATCAAGCTCGCTCATGTAACCCCTCTACATGGCTCGCGCCAGACGCTACCCGAAGGCCGCGTCTGGCGCGAAGTGCGCCCATGAGGATTTGAACCTCAAACCTCCGGTAAACCGGTGCTCTGGCAGTTGAGCTACAGGCGCTTGGTGCTACGGGAGATAACGGTAGTCCATCTTCCCGTGCTCGTCCAGTTCGAGCTTGCGGGCTCCGCCGATCGTGATAGACGCATGATGAACGGCATGACCGTCCTTCAGTAGCTGATCGACGAACTCCTTGAGCCGTACCTCTGCGTCATAGTCCATGCCGTTGTCATGAACTCCGTGGCCGTCGATTGAAATGTGCCAGTTGCCCATAGTTATTCACTCTCTCATTGAAGTCCAGCCAGTCCTGGATGCACTCCTGGACCTGATCTAGTCTGATTCCGGTGGCCAGTCTCCTCTTATCCGAGGTTTCCAGCCAGCACAGCACGCCATGAGTGGGATCGGTGTACTCGTGAATGGTCACGCCGTTCGCTTCGGCGAACCGCCTGATCTCGCCCTCGTCTATCACAGATAGAACCCGATGTGCCGCTCGGGCTGTGGATGGTCTAGCTGAGTGTCGATGGTGACAATCACGCGCTCGCTGATAAGACGATCATCCTTGTCGTACTGGCGGTTGATCGTCTCATACTTGACCGCGCCGCCCGGAGGCTCTTTCTCGTTGTTCATTGCGCACCTGATCGTCGCATACCTTGTGACATGGCTGATTGGTCGCCGGATGCCGCATCGATGCCTGGCCGCCGCAGTGCATGCACGGCCCCATCCAGCCGACGCGGGATGTCGGCGCGTGAGACCAGTCCAGCGCCCCCCATGAGGTGAGCGCTGGACCCTCTATGCGCCGATAGGTCATTACATCGTCAGCTGGTAGGTGACCCCAGCGCTCAGGGGTGCGTTATTGGAGACGTTCCAAGTCACTACCGGCTGGCCGATCCAGTGCAGGCCGCCAGGGCAGTACGGGGGTGGAACGTTGATCGCGGGCTGCCCGGTCTCCGGATCGCCATAGAGCCTGGTGATCTCGAAGATGCCATCAGCCAGAGAGGGCCACTCATTCAGGCGCTCCACCGCAGCTTCGGCGTCCATCTCATAGCTGTAGGGGCCGAAGACCTGAAGCAACTTGGTGTGCTTGGCGTTCCAGAACAGAACCGCATACTTGGTCACGTTGATCCTCTGCTTATCGGTGGCGGGGGCGGGATTTGAACCCGCGACTTGCGGGTTATGGGCCCGCCGAGCTACCTAGCTGCTCCACCCCGCTTTGACCAGGTGGTATTGCCACCCGCATCGTCAGCGCCAGCGTAGCATAGATCTCTTGGTGATCAACTCTTTCGCCGTTGATGGTGCAGCCGACCCGAAGACTGGTTATCAGGTCTTCAAGCTGAGCGATTCGCCGCTCCAGGAGCCTGATCGCTTCGGCGTCGTCCATGAGACCACCTTGGGTCGTGGAGGCTTGCCCCTTGTGGACCGTCCGGAGTCGAACCGGATACCCGAAGGTGGGGAATCCTAACCCCCTGATCCGTTTGATCTTCGAACCTGCGCGCGGTGATCCGGTTCGGCGATCTGGTGCGACTCTAGCGGATGCGAGGGACAGATCACAGCTTCTCGGCGGCGCATTTCGGGCAGCGCTCGTGCACCTCGCCCATGTACTTGTGGGTGCACTTGTGGCACTCGACAACGCCGTAGGCTCCGAACCAGTCGCCGGAGGACAACGAGTGCAGCTCGGTGATGGCCCAGACCATAGCGTCCAGGCGGTCGGGAGATCCCGGAACCCCTGGAGCCCAGGTGCACATCTGATCCTCTAGCTCGGTCAGCAGTCCCACATGATGAACGCGATTCTGCTCGTAGAGCGCGGAGACTGGCTCGGCCCGAAGCGCCTTACCTCGGGTGGCGTGCACCACCTTGTAGGGCACGTTCGGATCGACCGTGCGCAGCAGGGTGCCGATGTAGTCGCCACCGTTGTTGACCTCACCCACAATGCAGTCTGCCTTGTGGTCGTAGAAGGCCCGAACCACCCGCTCCATCACATTGTGCGGCGATGCCACGCGGGAGTAGTCGGCAAGTACATAGCCGTGGCCACCCTTCTCGCCGACCACCACGATGCCGGACTCATCCGAGTTCTCATCGGCGGATACGGCCGGGTCGATGGCCACCACGATGCGATCCAGGTCCGGCAGATCCTTGTAGGCCACCCGGTTTCGGTCGATGATGTCGGCGTTCCATAGCGCGCCCTCGACATCCTCCAGCAGTTCGCCTTCAAGCTCCTGCCGCTCAAGGCGGGTACCCTTGGCGCGGCCGACGACCTCCGCGAAGAAGGCCTCGGACAGGTTGCTGGCGTTATCCACCGTGCGCAGACGAGCCACTGGAACGTTCGGATCGTCCAGCAGCATCTTGACTAGAGCCTTGGCCTTACGAGAGGCCTTTGGAGTTCCAGTCACGACGATCTGGGCCTTGCCGAGGCGTACCGCGTAGCCCAGCGACTCCATCCACGCGATCTGCCACTTGTCCCACAGGCCGATCTCGTCGGCCCATGCGCCCTTGAGGTTCTTTCCCTGGATGCGCAGGCCTCCGTCATCAGCGGAGGCCACGCGGATCAGATGGCCGCTGTGGAAGCGAAGCTCACCCCAGGAGCGGTTCCAATGCGAGACCAGAGGGCTCTTGCGCTGCTTGACATCCGCTGCGGTCGTGCCCAGGGCGGCCAGGATGCCGCTCGGGCCCTCGATGCAGGTTGCCCAGCCGTCCTCGAAGGTGGGTGCGATGACGCCCCACTCACCCGGATCGGGGTCGGACAAGATCCACTCGCACAGGATGTGAGCGCCGCTCCAGGTCTTGCCGGAGCCTCGGCCACCCCTAAGATACGCCGTCCTCCAGTTCCCCTCCGGGGGTAGCTGGTCCTGGCGGGCCTTCAATCTCCAGTGGCCGAATCTCAGGGTAGCCAGCAGGCGATCCTGGTCTGCCTTGGACCAGTTGTGAAAAGACTCTGGCAATTTCGGCGCTGGCTGTTGCCGAGTCAATGGTCGTCACCTCCACCGCAGAGCGAGTCGGCTGATCTAGGCCAAGCAGCTTTGCCCGACGCTCCTGGATGCGAAGCAGCGAGGAGATGGCCTGGAGAGTGGGCCCGTCATCGATGAGGACCTCTTTGGTGTCCGGATGGCGGGCCACGTTGCCGGTAGCAGAGACGGCATAGTGAGGCTTGCCCAGAACCTTCCAGGCCACCCGCTCCATGGCATCGAGCTTCTCAGCCTCAAGGGATCGCAGATCCTCGACCGCAGCGCCCAGTTCGGCGGTGCGATGCTTGAGGGTTCGCTCTATGTCATGCCTGACCTGACTTACGCTCAGACCGAGCTGCCTGGCGATCTGATCGGGAGTAGCGCCAGAGACTCGCATATTGACGACTCTGGCGCGTCTCTCGGCCATCACCGCATCTTTCGCTCCGCGAGCGGGATCACGCGGCCTTGCCATGCGGCTCCTTAGTCCTCGGCGACGGAAATCTCGTGGATGGTGAGAACCTCATCGCGCGCCACGCCGAGGACGATGTGGTGATCTAGAGCCTTGAAGACCACGAATCCCTCAGCCTCCGCAGCGCCGCTCACCGTCGAGGAGCCACCGCACATCCAGTAGGCGGCGTCTATGGTCAGACAACCGCCACTGCGCATCTTGATCTGGAATTTGCGCATCTTCTTGTCGGCCATGATCTTCCCCTTGCTGTTACTGGGTTATCTGGATCTGGCCTACGTTCTCCACGTAGGTCTCGGGACTCGCGAGGATCTGTAGCCAGACGTCATAGGTGGTGCCATTGGCGAGCGCGATGGTGCCGCCGGAGGGACCGACGAGGCATTGCGCCACATAGCCCCCCTGTGCGGTCACCGTCCAGCCACCGGTCTTCCAATCGGTGTTGAGGGGCGCTGAGTTGCTTATCACCGGTATGAAGGCCATGTTGATCGTGAATCCGGTCGGATTCACCTGCACGCCGCCGTTATCCGCATAGACGGGAACGCGCACGTAGGTGGTGGCCTGAGAGCTGAGCTGAGCTACGCCGCCAGACATACCGCCCCTAGTCCGCGATCTCGGGCGCTTGGGTCATCCACTTGATGTAGATCTCGCCGAAGCGCGGCATGTAGGCGAACGGGGCCTGCGCGATCCACTTGATCACCGGAGCGCCGGTTACGAATCTGATTGCCATCAGTCGAGCACCCAAATCGCAGTAGGGAGAACGGCGCAGTTGACCTTGATGTACTGTCCGGGGCCAACCCGCACCGGGAACGGGGTTGCAATGGTTCCTGCGGCGGTGAAGTCCGCCACGGTACTGACCGCCGGAACGCTAGCGCCACCGGCCAGGGCTGATACCTGAATGGTGGTCACCGTGGTGCCACCGGTCAGATAGACCGTCGCAGGCCGCCATAGGTTGTTCATGACGGCGGTGTTGGCCACCAGGGATGGGGGAGCGCCCGCGACTCCGGGGGAGATCTGTTCCTTGATCACCCGCGCCAGGAAGCCTGTGCCGGTGGTCACCGTGATAGCGCTGGGAGAACCGGCGAGGCGTATCTCACCCTGAAGGGTGTTCAGGGATGCACCGTTGCTCGGGTTGTCGCGGAACTGGAGAGTACCCTCGGTGTCCATCGTCCAGTGCACGATCGGGCCGATGCCTGCTGCGCCCGAGCCGAACACGTTGATATGGAAGGTGCATGCCTCTACGCATAGCTGATCGAACCAGGAGGCATGCAGGGCCGAGACGGCGTTTGCGCCGGAGTCGTTGTAGTTACCGCATGGGCAGATACCGCTCCAGCAGTACAGGATCGTCACATCGTTACCCACGGTGTGCTCCGTGGCCACCAGGCCATAGGTGTATCCGCCATTGCAGACGATGTTGTTGAGGTAGTTGCTGGCGTTGTTGCCATTGCTCGGCATCAGCAGGCCGATGGCCAGGCCGCCGGAGAGCAGGGTGACGTTGGTGAAGTCCCCGTTGTTGCCGTTGAACAGCTCGATGACACCCGTGGTGCCGTAGGTGAAGTTTCTGGCATGGAAGCGGGCGACGCCGAACATGTTGGCAGCCGAATAGGTCCATCCCGAGTTGCAGTGCGTGGTCAGGATGGAGATGTCCTGGAAGACCACCATGACGTTGTTGTAGAGGGGCGTTGGAGTACCCACTCCATAGCCGAACTTGCCGGTGGGGCCGCCGATCACCGAGGGGTTGCCGTTGCCCGAGATGTTGTTGGACTGGTTCAGGGCGGTGGTGAACACGCCGAACGATACGATCGGGGAGCCGCTGAACGCGGGGACGGTGGTGTTCCAGTAGCGAGTCTGGCCACCGTCTCCGGTGCCACGAAAGACCAGGGTGATGCCCTGGTTGTGCTCCGCATTGACCGGGATGGTCAGCTGGGAGTTGTAGACCGCATTGACGCCATCGGTATTCTTCAGCGCCCCGCCGACGCCATAGAACAGTCCGACCGGGGCGGGGAAGAACACCTCGGCCAGACCGTGAGCCTGCGCATAGGTGGTCGCCGCAGCTATCGCGCTCTGGATTGCCACCGTGTCATCGGTGGCCCACAGGACCTGAAGGCCGGTAGCGGTTAGAGTCGGAGTCGTATTCCATGTTGCGGTGAACGAGGTGGAGGAGTTCACCGTAGTGATCGTTCCGACCGAGGTGGTCTGCCCGCTGGTGCTGCGGTCCTGTAGTGCATTCTTGACCATGACGATCTTGCCGACATCCGCCTGCGTCAGTACAGATTCACTGATGGTCACGGTGGTGGTGCCGTTGGTCGCCCCGGTGTTGCTGATCTTGCCATCGGCCTTGGCTCCGTAGGCCATTACGGTGAAGCGCCACGCCTCCAGCGGGTGCCCGTGACCGCCATCAGCCGATAGGCCGGTCTGACCGCCATTGGCAACACCCTGTGGCAGCAGATCGGACGCCGTGGAATCGAGCCGCAGAGCGCCCTGGACCGCCGTGGTGCCAGTAGGCAGATCTGCGGCGAGGATCGCGCTCAGGGATGCATTGGTGCCGTCGCTGCGCAGATACCTGCCCGAACTCTGAGCGCCGGTCAGGGCATTGATGGCCGCCTGCTGCGTACCGGCCGAGGTGCCGCCCTGGGCGAACGGCAGGGGACTGGACAGGTGGGTGGAGATGACCTGCGGAGAAGAGTTGGTGCCACCCAGATCTCCGCCGATCTGCACTGCGCCGAGCGGTACCGCCCAGGTGCCATCAGCCCGCAGGAACGCGGTGGTGCCACCTGGCGGTAGAGCGATGGTGGTGGTGCCCAGGGCGATACCGGCGCTGAAGGTGTTGAGCTGCGTGAAGACGTTCGCCCCTGCGATCACCGCATACGGGCTCACGTTCGGCAGGGGAGTGGTGACCACCAGGGTGCTGAAGTCGACGCTGGAGCCCAGGGTGTGCGGTAGCAGATATGAGCCGGTTATAACGGTAGGACCGGCCTGGAAGATGATCGTGTAGGTCCAGTTGGACGGTGCGATGTTCGCATTGTCCGTGCACACCAGACCGGAGATCGAGAATGCGCCGTTGACCAGGCTCTGAGTGATCGGCTGCGGAGAGATGATCACATGGCCGGTGCTATCGGTGATCGTCGCTGACGGTGTGATGATGATCGTGCCGTTCAGCGCCGCCCCGGTAGCGCTGACCGCCGTACCTGTCAGAGTAATAGTCGTCAGATCGGCGGGCAGCGCCACACAACCACCATGCTTTCCAGGGTTAGGTTCTAGTCAGTCTCGCCATCTCGTAACGGGAGAGATAGCCGCCAAGATCGCGATGCCAGAGCGCATCAGAGAGGGCATTGTGGATGGATGCCGACTTGTTGCGGATCATCGGTGCCCCGAGGCGCACGCGCTCCTGCTCCAGGTCGAAGGTGGTCATAGGCACCTGATCCGGCAGGTCGGCCATGGTGCCGAACAGCTGGGCCAGCACGACATGGTCGTAGGCCGGATACCAGGACCATAGCTGCGGGTTCGGGGTCTCCAGGATGAACTGATAGACCTTCGCGCGGATGGTCTCGCGATTCCATACGCACGCACCGTACTCGGCGTCGTCCTCGTCCCACTCGAACCAGCGAGGCATGTCGAACAGCGGCTCGTCGTGGATGATGATCGGTAGGTGCGGTAACACGTTCTGGCGCAGCCAGTCATGCCGCAGCGCCCGGCCTATCGCACCCTCGCCGTTGATGCAGTACAGCTCGCGGCCATCCTCGGCCACCATCCCGATCGAGATCAGATCGATGGTGGAGCCGTCCTCGATGAACTCGGTGTCGTAGTAGATGCGCATCAGATCTTGGTCTTCGCGGTAGAGAACTGTCGACGCAGCTCGTCGGCGACCACACTGATCACCGCATTGCGAAAGTCAATGGTCTTGAGGAGGTTCAGGGTGCCCGGCGGCAGCGAGATCGCATGCTCCCAAGAGGGATCATCCCGAATCGCATCGATGGCGGCCCACAGCTCCTCCTCGTTGCGGCGGCGCTCTGCGGGCTCCTCCTGTACCAGGCTCAGCTTGCGGGCTACCTTCATCGACTTTGGGTCATAGTCGAGATCATCTTCGAACTCGAATCGAGTCGCACCATTGTGGCCGTGGATGGCCACCGCATCCTCAAGCGATGCGTAGACGGCAGTGGAGCGGTGTTCGCTTCGCCAGCGCAGAACGGTGGTTCCGTCACCGAATACAACGCCATCGGCCACGTGGCCCGCTCCACTGACGCCGCTGACATCAGTATCGCGCATCAGCTTGAAAACGCGGGGTGCGGTCATGCAATCACCTCGTAGGGGTTCATCCACTTTTGACCGGCAAGGTTTGCGGGGGTGACCTCGCTGGCATCACGCTTGCCGCACATCCAGTCGTACCCTGCGGCCTTGCCCATCATGGCCACGGCCTGAGAGCAGATCAGCTCGTGATCGCCACTGGCCAGATCTGCCAGATAGCGCCAATGGACGCCGATGGCCTCCAGGCCGTCATCGACGATGCCAAGGTCGTTATAGGGCACGCCAACCATCGAGTAGGCAGCCTTCACTATGGCGTCCTGCTGGTCCTTGCCCATCGAGATACCGGAAGAGATCTTCATCGGCCTACCGGCGTACTGCGAGATGTGGGATCTCTCGACCCCGCCAGGCATGGCCTGCACGATCTCCCCATCCATCGAGGTGATCATGAAGGCATGATCGTATCGGCTGTGGGTGCCCAGCTTGATGGCCAGCGGACCGAGGCCGGGGGTGCCGACGCACACATAGAAGCCGGGGGTGAAGCCCTGCGCCCCAAGCGAGTTGGTGAACTTCATGCGTCGATCCTCTCGAACGCGATGATGTCGTAGTCATCCCAGTACAGCGGCCTGTAGCGCAAGGCGGCGGGTAGCAGATTCAGGGTCAGCACGCCATCGGTGAACGAGAAGGATCTCGGTGGCGCACTATCCAGCAGCATCGCGGTGATATTCAGATAACGGGGAGCCGGTCCGATCACCCGCATGTCCTGCGGATCGATGGTGATCTCGCCGGTCTCGATCTGCGGACCGTCATACGGCTTACCGCTGCGCAGGTGCTGACGTACCTGCTGGGCGATCGTCACTCGACGATGATCCAGTCGCCCGCCAGCAGATCGGTCTGCGAGGCCAGCCATGGCACCAGCTTTCCACCCACCGTGCTCAGGTACAGATAGGGCAGGGTCATCTTGGAGTGCTCATCGGGGACCTGGAGGGCCACCCACATACCGGTACCGTTCCAGCCCAGGCGTGCGATGCGCTTGCCATCCTTGACCCAAGCCAGGGCCTGCTCGAACGGGGCGTCGATGTTCACCATCAGTTGCTCTCCACGACCTGCGTAGCGGCGCTCTCGGCAGCCTTCTCGGCCTCGCTGGCGACCTTCTCGGCCTCAGTCTTGACCTCATCGACCACCGGAGCCTCCTGCTTGGTGAAAGCATGTTCGAATCGCAGCGCCAGCGACTTCACGTCATCACCGAGACGGTGGATCAGATCGGAAAGCTCATGCAGCGGGTTAGCCATGGGTTATCGCCTTTCGGTTGCGCGCGGCGCGCTTGGCGGCCTGCGCTGTATTGGCCTCGTCTAGTGCGTCTAGCGAGTAGAGGCGGCGTTTGGGGGCCATCGGATCGGGGACGCTGGGTACCCGGTAGAGACTCACCCAATAGTGGATCGTACCTGGCGCTACTCGAAACAGCAGGGCTGCCGCTTTGACATCTGCGAACCTCGCCGGAGTCAATACGTCCCCCTCTCGATCATCGGGGGAGACGTATAAGCCAATACTCGCAGGCTAACGACCATCTTCTTGGTGATCATGATCGCTGTCAAGCCGGTGATGTGCCAGACTCCTTGCTACAACGCTCTACAACCGGAGGACTCATTGCAGTCGAACCATGAAGTGATCATGGGAGAGATCCGAGCGCGGGTGCGCCGCGCCGGTAGCAAGCGCGTGAGCAGGGTCGAGGAGGACCGCCTCTATCTGCTCGGAGAGGTGGATCGGCTCGCCCGCGCCATGGCTGGCGTAGAGGCCGATGCGAACCATCAGGTAGAGACCCAGCTGGCGTTCCTGCGGGGACGGATCAAGACGCTGGAGGCCGAGAAGAGGGAGCTTTCGTCGCAGGCCGAGATCTACCGAGAGCAGCGCGACGCATCGGTCGCCAGCTATGAGAGCCTGTCGGCTTCGATCTCTCATCTGGTAAACGCCTCAGAGGACTTCACGGTCGCAGATCGCATGCGGCTGCAAGCTGCGATGGCCCATAGGGTCAAGCAGATCGAGGAGGCGTGCGCCATCCGCGAGCAGGAGTGCGAGATCACCGAGCGCTACGCCGAGGAGCGCATCAACTCCGTCGAGGAGCAGGCGCAGCGCGAGAAGGACATCCGGCGCAGGGTGCATGAGCGCTTCAAGCGCGTGCGGCGCGATGCGGTGGCGGCCTCTTACGAGATCAACCGGCTGCGGCGAGAGCTTGAGGCCGAGAAGGATCTGGGACGCCAGGCGCGCAAGTTCGCCGCCCTGGCATACCGGGTTCTTGAGTGCGAGGAGAGCGAGGTCGAGCCGACGTGGCCATAGAGACCTGTCCGCACTGCGGCTCGCCACGGGCATCGCGCAAGGTCTCGTGCCCAGATGGGCGAGAGGGTTGCGCGGTTCTGCATAAGAGCTTCTACTGCCCCAACTGCGAGGAGAAGAAGATGAAGATGGAAATCGGCGGCAACTCGATCAACATCGGCGGCCCCGGTGGATCTGTGGTCGTCAATAACGGCAAGGTTTACATCGATGGTGAACGGTGCTATCCGCATGACCTGATCGAGGAACTGGATGAAGCCTGGCATGAGATGGTGCTCTACTACGAGCCGCATGCCGTGGGCGATATCCACCGCCTAGGCGAGATCTCCAGGCGGGTGCGGACCATCCGAAGCATCCTGGGTCTGGCGTGAGGCTGCTAGATCTGTACTGCGGCGCTGGCGGGGCGTCGGTTGGATACCACCGGGCGGGGTTCGATGTAACGGGAGTCGACATCGAACCCCAGCCTGATTACCCATTCGAGTTCATCCGGTGCGATGCGATCGAGGCGATCACGGATATCGCCGATTCGTTCGATGCGGTGCACGCATCCCCACCGTGCCAGGATGTCATCGCGATCACCGCTGGCAACCGTGGTCGGCCCGGATGGAGTGATAACCATCGCAACATGGTTCCCATCACCCGCGCGCATCTAGCAGAGCTGCGGATGCGCAAGGGCATACCGACTCTGATCGAGTGCGGCGTGGGTAAGCATCTGCGCAAGGACTTGCAGCTGTGCGGTGAGATGTTCGGTCTATCGGTCATACGGCACCGCACCTTTGAGATCGAGGGAATCGACATACCTCAACCTCGGCACATCAAGCACCGTGGCAGGGTCTCAGGCTGGCGGCACGGCGAGTTCTTCGAGGGACCATATGTCGCGGTATACGGTGAGGGTGGTGGCAAGGGATCGGTACCGCAGTGGCAGGACGCGATGGACATCCACTGGACCCGCAGTCGCAGATCGATTGCCGAGGCGATCCCTCCGGCGTATACCGAGTACATCGCAACGATGATGATGACGACGATGAGAGGCCGCAATGATCAGTCATAGCGAGATAGCCGCGATGATCCAGGACATCCCGAGCGTCGAGGGATGGTCTGATGAGCGGATGGAGCTGGCGTACTGTGAGCTTGCCGAGCGCATGATCGAGTTCGGCGTACCAGCGCAGCATGCGGCGGACATACTCACCGAGGCGTTCGCCTATGCGATGGCGGAGTTGGCCGCCGAGCTGCGGGGAGAGTAGCGATGCCCGGCATCAACGTCCCGCTGGATGACGGCACGCCCTTTGGTATCGGGGCCTGTCGCAAGTGCTCGATGATCTGGAAGCTGACCGCAGAGGGAAAGCTGGAAGACCACCAGTATCGCGGCCTGCTGGTCGGTACCCGTTGCCAGGGGAGCGGCGAGGAGCCCTGGGACTATAGGGGGTAGATGTGGACGCTCAGATGAAGCTGGCCAAAGTCATCCTCAAGAGGGTGCGAGAGACCGATCCGTTGTCGTGGATCGCCAGCGGCGATATCGACCACATGCGCGAGTGCCAAGATGCATGGGTCGACAATCCGCAGTACATGGAGAACGTGTGCGACTTCGATACCTGCTGGTGGACCGTGCTGGAGGCGATCATCACCTGCCCGCACGGCAAGAGGCTGGAGTTCGTCTACGAGAGCCTCGATACCGTGGATGACCTGTTCACAGAGATGGACCAGATGTGACCGAAGCAGATGAGAAGGTTCAGCGGCTGCTGGTGAAGCTGTTCCGCGATGGTCGCGGCGAGACTCAAGGGGTGCGCGGAACGATCAAGCATCTGCGCGAGTGCGCTACCACGCAAGCCGAAGATGTGGACGGTGGAGATAGCTTCTATGGCTGCGATACCGGATGCGAGTACGTGCGCCTGAAGGCGAGCATCCGGTGCAAGTGCGGTCGAGTCGCCTACTACGAGTATAACGAGTTCGGCGACATGGAGGGGCTGTTCTACGATATGGATCACGCATGACTCGCGACCGGATGATGGGGCGCTACTTCTCGCAGTGCCCCGGATGCCGCTCTCATCGCTCCAGCGGGCCCGATTGCGCGGGGGGCGGCCAGCTATCGCGAGGCCGCATCAGAGCGCGGGAGAAGCGCTCCTGGCGCGCTCTAGAGGGCATCTAGAGCAGCGCGCTTAGCGCTGGCCCGGCAGGGATCGAACCTGCGACGTTCCGGTTAACAGCCGGATGCTCTGCCATCTGAGCTACGAGCCATTGGACTGCGGGCGAGCCTGGTACCAGACTGAACTTTCCTTGCGCCGATGGATCGCGTAGCCCTCGGCGTCGAGGGGTGTTGTATCCGCTTGGACCCGCAGATTGCTAGCTTACTCGTCCCTGCCGTAGGCCTGGTCGCGCGCCCTGCGCAGGGCCTTGATCAGATCGTTGATCTCGCTGCGGCTGAGCACCATGGAGAAGGTCTCCTTCTTCTCGCCCAGCAGATCGACGTGGCGTACCGCGTCGCGCTCGGCAATGGCCTTCTCCAGGCGAGCGCAGTACTCGTCCCAGGTGGCGTCGTTGTACTCGACAAGGGAGACCTGCACGTTGCCGGTGCGATCATGCCCGGCGGCGGCCCAGCGAACGGAGATCTGCGGCCAGGTGTCCGTCATGACGACGCACTCGGGTGGGCATCCGCCAGGATGGCAGTTGCGGTGCACCTGCTGCACGTCGGGAAAGCCGATCATTTCCTTCGGCATCACGCCTCTTTTCCATCACGGAAGGGTCTTGCCCATCACGGGCAAGACCACCATACCGCTAGGAGAGCAGGCCGAGAAGGGCCTGGTTGCATACCGAGCAGACCCTGGCCTTGAAGTGGATCGAGACGGCGTTTCCGTCGAAAGACTTGCGCCAGGTCACCGAGGGCTGCTCGTCGATGATCACCAGATGCCGCTGGAGGATGGGCATGGCGATGTCCCGATCCTCGCCATGAAAGGTGATGTAGCCGGGGTGCAGGGAAGACTCACCCATCTTCTCGATCAGGGCCATGTGCTCATCGGAGATGGGTTTGACGCTATAGTCGATGTTCGGGAAGTCCATGCAGCCACCCTGGCAGCAGTGGCCGGTGCGCACTCCGGCCGCCACCAGCTCCTCCACCAGATCGACCATGCCCTCGTCGATCTTCTCCAGGCGGCCGTCGATCTCGATCAGGCGGTACGGGTGATGGTTGGGCGCGTAATCCCGATACAGCCCGCACTCGCACGAGTCGGTCGATGGGTACGGCGCGCTGTTGGGGTGGTCGAACCTGAAAGCGTGCTGGTGCATCTACGGCCTCTCCAAGGCGAATAGCTCGTACGAATACCACAGGTTGCTGCGGTTGTCCTGGCCCCACTGGTCAGCGAGTTCGCGGCTATCGAACGGGCCGACCACCCTCATGGCCTGGTCGTCGATCTCCTGCATCACATAGAAGATCATCACGCACCATTGCAGGCGCGGGTCCGGCGCAGGCCCATAGCCATGCGGAACGCTCCACTGCATCAGATGATCCTCACCTCGTCGCTGGGTGCGTAGATCTGCTCGATACCCTCCAGCGGTTCGATCAGGTCGATGCGCACCACCTGGCGACCGCCCCAGATCCTCTCCGCCGCCCCGTATCCCTCATAGGTGCGCCCGTTGTCCACATGGCTCAACTTGCGGCCCTGATACCTGCGCATGGAGTTCAGGTCCATCACCATTGCTGCTCAGATGGGTAACTTGTAGTAGCCATCCTGGCCTTCCATGATCTTGTCTATGCTGTCGATGTGGTCCTCGCACAACAGGAAGACCGCTGTGATGTCAACCACCAGGGGATGCGTACCGGCGTTCGGGCATGGCTCGCTCCAGCCTTGGTGGAGGGTATTGGTCAGATCTCGACCGGCCGCACAGGGTCTCATCTCGTCCATACGAGTATTGTAGCATGTTTCATATCAAGCTATCAACATCCCGCTGTGCGCTAGAGTTTTGGTACCGGCAAGACGCGCACGCCGAGCCGCATCGCCCGCACACGATGGCAGGCCAAGGCCCCTCGGGCCCGCGCGCCGCGCCCCTGACACCACCTCCGCAGGGGCGCGGCTATAAATCTACGACGGCGGACATTTACCCCAGATCTCGTACATGACCTGATCGCCCAGGGTGCAGCACAGCTTGCCCGCATCCGCCATCCACTGATTGCGACCCTGCGGGGTGGCACCGTCCGGCATCAGAGCGATCATCTTCTGCATCACCGTGAGGGTCGCGGCAATACCGTTCGCGCCGTAGACCGGACACGGTGCCCAGTGACGCCAGCACCACTGATCGTGCGTCCAGCCTTCCGGGGTGTCGTCAAGAAACTGATCGAACCACTTGGAGGGGTCTTGCCGCATGGCGCACCCGGCCTAGATCGAGGAGTTGAAGCCGATCGAGGCCTTCTGCTTACGCTCCTGCGAGTTCCCCCGCACCAGCGTTGCCAGGCTGCCCGGCTCGACCCTGTTCACCCGGCTTACGATCTGACCCTTTTCGTCCAGTTCCATCACCCTTCTCCTCTCGCTTGTCATGATTCCCGCTCAGCGTCTTGTTCGCCGCGCGGAAGCTGTCGTCGATACCCGTGGCATCGCTCCACTCGAACATGAACGGCTCGGTGCCGTCCCCGATCAGCTCCCAGCCGATCGCCTTGTCATCCTTGAACACCAGCACCATCGCGTACCCTCGCGGGTGCAGGACGGCGGTATTGACGAGCCATAGCAGGCCGCTGGTCGACAAGTCTTCGAAGTTCCTCATCGCTTACCTCTACCAGTCGCCGATGGTCGGTGTGCTGCGCGATCAATCTATCCGCCTGCTCCAGCGCGGTGATCATGTCGTCGCCCTTGTGGAATATGCGGGCCTTGAACCACGGGTGCATGTCGCAGGCCAGGTGGATGTGTCCGGGGCGCTTCTGGCGGGTGATACCCGGCTCGATCCTGCGCCACGGCGCGTCGATTGTGGTGGTCCACATCCGCACGATGTGCTCGATCACAGCGCCACCTGACCTTGAGGACTCTCCCGATGGGCATTCTGCACCAGGGTCATGATGCTCATCGCGATCTTGGTGCTCTTACCGGGGAAGTTGAACACAAAGGTGCAATCGGTGCACCGCAGGTGAGGCTGGCCGCCGATCACCAGCTCCATGTCGTGATCACTCACATCGGCTCCGGGTCTTCAGGCTCCGGCTCCACCCCTGCGCAGTCGGCATGTACCACTACGGTGCCGCCATTAGCCCAGAGGCGACCTTCCCGGCGCTCCTCGGGGTGGAAACCCACCAGGACCATGGTGATCGGGGTGCCTTCAAAGCCCTGGTCGCATACCGGACACGTCCAACCGTCACGGATCAGCCAGTGATCGGGCTGCGGAGGTGGTTTCCACCCGAAGGTGGTGATGGGGGAGTCAGTCTTCGCCCTGATGGGAACCATCGGCATTCTCCTTGATCCACTTGAGCTTGGCCAGACCGCCGTCGTCGATGATCTGCTTGAGGATTTGGGCGACATGCTGCGCTTTGCGCTCGCTGCACTCGCAGTCGCAACCCTCGATCGCATAGGGAGAGTCGCAGCAGTTGCACTCCTCGTCGCAGGGGACCGAGTACTTCTTGCACGAGCACTGCCCGACCCTAGGCAAGGTTCATCCCGAGGGGAGGGTGCTGGATGGGGTTACCGGCCTTGGCGTCGCGCACGGCGCGGATCGCGAACTGCTCGGCAACCTCGTCACTGAGCGGCGCGGGGCGATCGGGATGATGACCCTTGCCGTAGAACAGGTCCAGATCGCCCTGATGGGCGCGCTTGAAGTACTCGGCCCACAGCCGGGTCTGGGCGATGTCTCGAAGATCATCGAAGCTACCGGTCATGACTCCTGCCTGATCTTGTCGGCGACCATGCGCAGCAGGTAGATGAGCTGATGGTCGTTATAGCACTGCGGATCGCGCTCGATATTGGATGCCATGTACTCCAGGATCTCCGGGTTGCTGCGTCGGCGGATGTGCAGGGTCGTGGCGTGACCCTCACCGGCGATGATGGTGCTCTCGCGTAGGGCATCGGTGCGATCGAACGCATCGGACCACGCGGTAGGCATGGGCTCGGTCGGCATCCGATCATCGGGGGTGTAGGCCATCGGCTCACCCATCGCCTGATGGAGGCGCTCGCAGATCGGGCACCAGATCACCTCGTCGCTCATTGCCTCTCCGCCAGCGTCGTCAGCAGCTTCTCCATGGCCATGCGCTTGTTCTCCATCTGCGACCCGCCGCCCTCGCCGATGGCCACAAGACCGGTCGGCAGATGGGTGATGCGCACCACGTTCTGCGTGGGCCGAGTGATGTTGCCCGCGACCCCGGCGGTGCGGAAGATCTCGATGCGCAGTTGATCCGGGGGTAGTTCGATGTCGTGGATGCTCGGCTCGCTGCGCGACGGGGCGCGCACCTGGATCTTGATGTCACCGACCCACTCACCCTGCGGGTCTACATCTATCCACGGACCCCAGTGCGGGGTGAAACCCGGAGTGCCATCGTCCACGTCATCCCAGACGCGCACCTGGAAGCCTGATCGCTCGATCAGGGCCCGCAGGTCATCGGGCGAGATAGAGCGGCGCAGGTCACCGATGTAACCGGAGCGCAGGTCGCTGTAGGTGCCGTACAGGATCACCGATTCAAGGGTGCAGCCCTCAACGGCGTCGGCCACCAGATCATCCATGGCCGAGGACAGGGCGGCGAACGCCCGTTGGGCCGGGGTCATCGGTACTCCTCTCGCAGTAGATGGGGAGCCTCGGCGCGGACCCTTGCCATCACACCCTGATAGCAGTCATCACAGACGGTCAAGATCTCCTCGCCTGCAAGATTCTCAGCCGGGATGCTGTCCAGCAGTTCATCCCAGCACTCCTGATCCGGCCGGGTCTTGGGGTAGACCGCATGGCAGTTGGCGCACTCAAAGGTCCCGCTCATAACTGACTCCAATGGCCGATCGCGCGTACGACCTTGAGGGATCGCTCCCCTACCGTGCGCACCTGGGCCCACTGCCTGCCATGGCGCACCCAGAATAGAGCGTCGCCATCAGGCTCGGTGAGCACCGCGAACCACTTGACCGGATCTTTGGGGGGCAGGAACCCAACCCCCTCGAACAGTTCGATCATCACTCCGTTCACCTCCAGGCTCATAGCTCATCCCGCATCCTGTAGTACATCCTGCGCGCGACCTCGCGGGCCTTATCCAGGCTGCTACAGGGCCCGGAGCGCACCTCGATCTGGAGATGGTCATCGACCCAGATCACGTCAGGGTGCTTGGTATCGTGATCGCACCAGATGATCGATTCGCGCACCTGCATCGGCATATAGCCGCCCACGCGCAGTTCCAGCGCCGCAAGGTGCTGCTGCACCTGCTCCAGCCCCTCGCACAGCCGAGAGATAAGGGCGGCGGCATCGCGCAGCAGGCCGGTCTGGACGGTCAGAAAGGTGGTCAGCCGCACCACGTCGGCTTGCAGGATCTCGATCTGCGTCGACTGCTCACCCATCAGGCGATCTGGCCATAGCGGGAGATGTCCTCGAACTCGATCGAGTAGTACAGCACCGCCAGATCATCCGCGCACCGGCCGACCTTATCGGCAGCGCACTGGACGGCCAGGTCGAACAGCTGAGACTGGCTGGAGATCTTCTCCTCATCCGATCCGATGACCCCGGCGTAGGTGCTCCTCTTGAAGCCCCCCGCGATGCGATACTCCACGGTCACGATCACATGCCACATGGTCTTGCCCCTCTCTCTGCATTGAGCTTGTAGCTTTATATCATGAGCTTGCCATCAATCGCTACAGCTCATGAGCTTGCTCTCTTCCGCGCGAGCGCTCTAGACCCGGGGAACTGCGGTACCTATAACGGGCAATGATCCCGCAGCATAGGCCGTAAAACAGGACCTGAGAGGGTCCGACAGTCCGAAATAACGGGTCAGGCGATGGCTATAGGGTCGAGGTATGTAGCTTAATCTATAGAGTCCGTTAGAAGGCTCCAGGTCAGGAGATTTTGGGGCTGAGAGGAGTGCCGAGATTACCGGGCTGAGACTGTGGTTGGAGTAATGTAGCATGGCGAATAGAGATGAAGGAGAGTTGAGTAGAGGGAGGACCCCGTAGGGGCTCAAGGGGGTACCTCCCACAACGCCATGGGGTGATATGCAGCGGGTGATCATCAGCGCTCGTCTCACGGTCGTGATAACGGCCTATCACCGAGCGGATATGCAGGGCGTGACATGCGGATATGCAGATCACCACCCCCCCTATGCTCTGCGGGATGGCGCAGCCCACCCCCGCCTGCATAGGGCCCCCCCGCCCCCCTATATCACCCCCGGATTATCAAGGCTGATGCATTGCTAGATGATCCCTCTAGCGAGGATCTTCCACCATAATCGGGATTATGGGGGGCCCTAGATGATCTTGCCCTAGCTGCATCACCCCCTGTATAGCAGCCTCTATAGAGCGCTCTATGGGATCTTGTTTTGGCTGGTCAGGCTCGGTCTCTATGGAAGCTGTGTGCTATAGAGCGCTGTATAGCAGGGGGATTCCATCACGGGGGTGATCTCAGGCCGGCTGATCTCAGAATCCTGATGTGTAGGGGGGTGATATCACGGCCTCTATGGCAAGTCCTGACGATCAAGACCTTGACGAGGGACCTTGATCCTCCCTTTCGAGCCTCGCATCATGATCCCTCCTGGTTAAGATCCTTTCCCTCAGCGACCAGGCCCTTCATATATAGAGGGTGCTATACAGGCCTCTATAGAGCATCGCAGCCATGATCCTTGATCTTGCCTCGATGATCTTGGTCTGACGGATCTTGGTCTTCCTTGATCGACGATCTTGGTCTCTCATGATCGTCTAGACCTCGATCCCCCGCGCTGCGCGCGGTGATCTCCATCCCTTACCTCTGAGATCTCACGGGGGTGAGGGTTGATCTATAACGATCGTGGGATGCAGCTAAAGCAGCAGGAGCGCCGCTGAGCGCTTGGGAGAGCAGGGGCGGGCGATTGCTTGCGCGGGGCCAAAGGATCTCGTCTCCGTCGCTCTGAGCGCTTTTGATCAGCTATCGCGGCCCCCCGCGCTGACGCTTTCATGATCAACCCCCGCCTGGCCGGCGGATCTTGAAGCGAGATCTCGCATAGCTCGGGGGAGCGATGCTGCCCCCTGCCCCCTAGATGAGCCGCAGAGAGGCCCTGAGCGCTTTTGATCATGTCTGCGGCGCATCTCCGCCTCGGGCATGGGATCAAGCGGGAGCAGCGCTCTGAGAGCTTTTGATCATGAGCGGATGATCATGGCAAGCAAAGATCCCCCGCAGCATGATCGCTGGCGGGGGATCTTGGATTGCTTGATCGTTTGGCTCTAGATCATCATCACCGGCCCATGATCGTCTTGACGATGCGCGCGATGATCGACTGCTTGCGGATCTTGGTCGGCCGCTCGATCGAGCGCAGCGCTTCGGCCATCTCTCGCTCGGCCTGGCCGATGATCGCCCAGACCTCATCCGTCATGATCCTCATCTGCGCGCGGGCTGCATCGCGCTGAGCGCAGGCCGCCTGCCTGATCTGCTCTGCGGCAATCTCGCGCTGCGAATCCAAGATCCATCCGGCCGCGCCATCGATGGCCGACTGCGGGATCTGCATCATGATCGTCTCCTCTGCTCTGCGCTCTCTCTGAGCGCGTGAGAGCATCGTAGCGCTATGCAGGGTCAAAGCAAGCAGCCGACCAAGATCATCGACCAGTCGGTATCGAGCTGGGATCTGATCTTGGTCGGCTGCTGCTGATCTTGCTAGAGGATCTCCCCTTCAAGATCACCGCAATCGTGAGCGGTCTGAGCCCAGACCTTGATCTCAACCTCCTGCGATGCATCGCTCAGCGCGCGGTAGAGCACTTCTTCGTCATCGCCTTCCATGCTGCCGACGCGCTCGTAGGCCTCTTCCACCATCATCTCACCGATCTTGGTAAGACCGTCCAACGAGCTGGAGGGTGCTCCCATGATCACCCGCAGATCATCGACGATCATCAGCCAGGCCATCGGGCCGATGACCGCGACCTCGACGGTAAGGGCCTGATCAATCACCCCGTGCATCAGCATGCGACCATTAGCCCGCTCATCGAAGATGGCCATATCAGCGCCCGACCGCTCGATGCTGCTCTCGAAAAGGATCTTGGGTGAGCGGTTGAGATCCCGAAGCGCGGCCTCGCTCAGCTTATCGCGCAGCGCATTGCGCTCCTCCGTCACCGCCGTGATGATCGCGCCCTGACGCGCGATGGTCTCGCGCGCCTCGGCCATCGCGCGCTCCAACCGGAGGATCTCGCGCTGCTTGCGGATGATCATCTCATGCTCGCTCTCTGCTCTCTCGCGCTCGCCGATCGAGCGCTGAGAGCAGCGTAGCGCAGAGCGAGAGCAGCGCGAGCGGTCGACCATGATCCGCCGACGAGCGGTATCTATTCGGTATGCAGAGCGAGAGAGCAGCGCGAGGCCTCTGCGCGCGATGACCCCTCAAACGCTCTCAGAGCGCTCCTAACAAGATCGAAGGGCAGGGCCCATCTCATCTATCGCCCCCCATCGGGATCATGCGGGAGGAGCGATTTTGCCAGCGCTAACCCTTCGGCCTGCATATGAAGGGCTGGCGATCGAAACCGCTCAGGCCTTGATATGCAGGCCGTGATCCCGCATAGCGACGAGAGCGCAACGCAGAGCAGCCCCCCTCGGATGATCCCGAGGGGGGCTGCTCTATCGAAGGGGGCTGATCAGGCCTTCGCAGAGGCCTTCGGCTGAGCGGCCTTGCGCGCGGCCTGCGGCTTGGGCGCGGGGGTCTCGGCCTGCGCGCTCTGCTCGGCCGGGGCCGCGCTCTGCTCGGCCTGCGCGGTCGGGGCCTTCTCTGCGGCCTCTTCTTCGGCCAGCATGCGGCTGAGCGTCGGGGGCACATAGTGCGGGCCCGCCAGGCGGAGCACGCCCTCGTCATCGACGCGAAGGAAGCCCATGACGTTATTGGCCTTGGCCCACGCCTCGTCCTTCGTCGCAACCCACTTACGAACCTCGGCCTTGGTGACGTTCGCACCGCTGCTGGGGTGGGTGATGGAACCCCCGTTACCCGCGCTGCGCTGACCGCTACCGGTGCGGCGGGTGCTGGCGATCTGGCCCGCCTCAACCCACTTCGACAGGTCAGCCTGCGCCTCGGCGAAGTGGGTGTCGTTCAGGTCGAGCTTGAAGGCCGTGCCATCGATCACGAGGGTGATCTCGTGCGTCGCCTCGGTGGTCGGGTCGAGGTCGTCGGTCTTGATCGTCTTGAGCGCCATGATCTTGCTCTCTCTCTGCTCTGCGCCGCGCCTCTTGCTCGGCCGCTGAGAGCAGCGTAGCGCAATGCAGCGCTGCCCGCACCTCGCGATTGACCTGCGCTCATGCGGCTGCGAGAGCGCATGAGAGCAGCGCTGAGCGCTGCTCTGAGCGCTCATGCGGCCGATCAGCCAGGCCGCTCTCACCGCGCGCAGAGCGCGAGCGCGCGCAATTAGCGCAAGATCCGTCATTGCGCACCCCCTTCGGGCAAGATCTTTTAGGGGCCGGCCAGGCATGATCAACTGCCGGCCAGGCTGCTATCGTCGAGCCTTCATCCGCCAGATCATCGTCTTCACCCCTTCGTCTAACCCGTTCGATATCACGAGCCTGACGGCTCGGTCGTCGACCCCTTCGATCGTGGGAGCGGTCCCACGGGGTCGGTTTACCAAGATCGTCGGCGGGCTGGGTTCATGATCAACAGTCGACTGCCGGCCTCTACGCGGCCGGGAGGGAGGTGGTCGGCGTCTATATATAGGTCGGCCAGCGTGTTTTTCGTTTTGGCGGCTCTATATAAGGGTCACCAGCGTGTTTTCGGATTTGCCTGCGTCGCCAGCGCTCAGCGCAATGCCCCCTAGAGCAGCCGCAGAGCGCTCTAGGGGGCATTGGATCATGAGTTGCGGGGCGATGCCCGCAAGGCTCGGGATCAAGCGGGAGGCTCGCTCTGCGAGCTTTGGATCTTGCTCAGTGGATCTTCGTCAGATGACCATGATCATCTTGCAGTCGATCACCAGCACCGACTCCTCGTCCATGGTGATGATCTGAAACGATCCGCCCCTGCTCTGCCCCTCGTACGCCAGCTTCCAGCGCCCTCCCTGCTCGTCGATCGCGTAGTCGTTACCCTGCTCGTCTTCATGCCACTTGACGGTGCCCATGGTCAGCCCTTTATCGTCGTGCGCCCGCTGATCGAGCGCTGAGAGCAGCGTAGCGCTATGCGGGCGAGGGACGCAAAGGTCGTACTTGTCCCACCCAACGCAAAAGACCCCCGACCGCAGCCGGGGGTCTTTCGATTGATGGTCAGTCGGTACCGTAGATCCCGCCGGGCCTGATGCACTCGGCGGGCGAGAGGGTCAGACCGTCACCCTGGACCATGATCTTCAGCTGCGGCATGAGCGACTGCGCGTAGACCAGGATCTTGACCAGCTCGTCCTCCAGGTCATCGACGCAGCCGCGACCGATTAGATCGGCCACGTCCAGATCGTTCAACTCGATGCAGGTCGCGACCACATGCACCAGATCCGCATCGTCGCAGACCATGATCCCGGCGTTGCCGATGGGCTCGCGGATCATGTACAGGTCGCCGCTCGACTCGATCTTGACGTCGATGGCGGGCTGACTCACGTGCCTGGTCCAGTCCTCGATGCCGTCGATGATCGGCTGCGCCAACCATGCGAGCGTGACGACCACCTCGCGCGGCTCCTGGGGGTTGAGAACGTAGTTGGTGACCCAGGAGTTGGCCTGCTCGGTCTCGATCCCCTTCGGCAGCGAGCCGTAGTAGACGATCTTGGTGCCGACGAAGATCGTGATGCGACCCGTGAGCAGTTTGAGTTCGGCGGTGACCTGCTCACCACCGATGCACAGCGGCTTGGCGTCCTTCAGGCTGGTCGCACCGGGGAAGTTGGGCTCCAGGTGAATGGTGCCGGGCTTGCGCGGGGCAACGTCACTGCTCAGGATGTCGTAGCCGCGCTCGTCGATGTACTCGGTCTGCATAGCCTCGCCTCTCTGGTCTGCGCTGCTCTCATGCGCGCGCTGAGAGCAGCGTAGCGCATGCATCCAGGGGGCACACCCCGCGCAGGCAGACGAGAGGGACCTCCGCGCAGTCTCACGCGGAGGTCCCCTCGGTTGCGCCTATCTACCGCCGCATCCTGCATGGCCGCAGCCACCGCACCACCCGCCGCTGTTGCATGCGCATGGGCAGGGCTTGGGTCGACCCTTCATCTCAGTCTCCTTCCTGATCTCGCTCCAAGTAGTCGATCAACGGCTGAAGCTCACCGTTGGGTCGCAGGTCGTACTGCTCGACCGGCCAGGGGATGTCGACCATTCCGCATGAGCACCGGCCGGTAAAGGGGTCGCGGGAGTGATGGGTCGTTGGCACGCCATCCGTGGTGGTGAAGCCGTCGTAACGGCAGAGCCCGTTGCTGCCGAATCGGTTGAGCGGACCTATCACCGGAACCTCACTGAGAAACCGGTACTCGACGCCATCGGGCGCGAGGTACGTCATGATCAGTATCCTTCCCATTCACCAGGACAGGTTGCGCCTGCGCAGTTCCGCCTGGATCGCCTCCAGGTCGCGCTCTCTCTCGTCGGCCTCCTGCCAGTTGTTGCACTTGCGCCTGGCTGCTGCGTCGTAGAGGTCGAGCAGATCTTGATCCTGCACCACCTCGACCCGTCGATCGGTCTTCATGTCAGCCCCCTTCTCGTCTAAGACGATCTGCCGTCTCGAATCACGCTCGGTCATCCTCGGCTCGAAGCGTTTTAGCGGCGGTCCCAGGTTGCGCCCCACCTCGACGTTAAACCTCTGCCGCCACTTGACTATGCTCGGCAGGGAGTAGCCGGTCATGGCCGCAATGTCCCTGGAGGGCTCGTTACGCGTCGCATTGATCAGGTGCTCCCAGTCGCGGTAGCCGCACTCGCGCGCCTTCGCATTGCGGACTTCCTCGCCGCGAATTGAGTTCTGGCTCATGGCCGACCTCTCAGTCGCCGATGTCGTACCAGTCGTCCCGACCGCACTCGGGGTTGTCACAGGTGGTGCGGTCGCCGTACGCCTCCTGCTTGTAGATGGTGCTACCGGTGTGGCACTTGGCGCAGTGGTTCTGACCCTCGAATCCGCAGGTCTGGCAGCGCGGGAAGGTCCAGCCCAAACTGTGATCCCACGGGCCGGTCCCGTCCGCATGGCGGATACCGTCGAGATGGTGATCCTCGTTGATCTGCCCGATGGTGACGCAGCCGGGCATCTGGTTCGACCAGCGGTAGAAGATGCGCAGAACGGGCTTCATGCACTTGTCGTTCTGGTCGGGGATGTAACCGGCGCAGTGCTCCTCATGCTTGACCAGCCGCACACCCTCGAAGATCTCCCAGCCGCGCAGGAATGGGGTGAGCTTGCGCAGGATGACCACCGACAGGGTTTCGATACCGCCGGGGTACACCTCACCGCCAGCGACGCGGTGCGTGAGCGGCTGGAAGTCCACGTCTGCAACCCAGCCGGAAACGTCGTTCTTGTAAAGTGCGACGATCCGCCCGACCTGCTGGTGGGGGTTGCGGCAGCGGTTGCGGTTCTCCTTGGGGTCGGGACTCTCCTTGTAGCAGTCCGGCTCCTGCGCCAGGCTATGCAGGCCGACGTGCACCCAGTCGCCGATCGCCAGCGAGGTCTCGACTATGCGCATGGGAATCGCAGCGGCGCTGCCACCCCGGTAAGAGTGGTGCAGGTAGTACCCAGCCGCCTCCTCGCCACCGCCTCGGTGCACGAACTCGACCTTGTGGTTACTGGGGATGCCGTGGAGGTCTCGCGCGAGTCGGCCTGCATAGCTGCGGGCGGTGGACAATGTCGCCCACTGTGCGTGATCGGTCGCTTCGGCGTGGCCCGATTGGGCATTGACCGCGAGAGACTGGACCTGGAACAGGCGCAGCGGCTTGGGGCCGTACTTCTCGGTCTCGTCTTCGGTGTACGGGTTGTGGTGCGAGCACAGCACCTTGCCGTCGATCTCGTACGCCGCCGGAGCGGTGCGCTTCTTGCCGTGGTAAGTGGTCTCCTTGTCGCAGCCCGGGAAGGTGCAAGCCAGCCCGAGCCCTCGGATGCTGATGATCGTGGTCATGGTCGCCTCTCGTCTCGCCGCGCTCTCTGCGCGCATGTGAGCATTGTAGCGCTATGCGCGCTGAGCGCACCTGGACCAGTTCGTTGACCTTTGGTTTTGACCAAATGGTTGCCGGCCCAGCCTTTGCGGATCTTGATGCCGCGCGAGCGGCGGCAGGGATCATGCCCCTTGCGCGCGCTCAGAGCAGCGCTGAGCGCTGTGGATCATGCGCCGGGCACAGCGCAGCGCCCCTGCCCGGATCATGCGGGAGGGGCGCTGCGAGAGCTTTCGATCTTGATCAGCCGGGCAGCTCGACGAGCCGACCTCCTAGTGATGCGATGGTCTCGACCAGCCTGGCCTGAGCCCCGGCTGACGCGATGATCCCGCGCGCACCCTCGCGCTCGACTCGGACGATATCGGCTTCGGTGCAGTAGATCTCGTCGGTCAGTTCGCAGTCGACGATCTTGCCGAGCATCAGCGGCTTACCGGGCTCCCAGCACCGCACGCGGGCGATGCTCTTGCCGCCGAACTCAGCCTCTGCGATCACCAGCCACTCGCGGCCGGACTCGTCGATGGCCAAGTCCTGACCGAACAGTTCCAACCAGTCAACTCTCATGATCCCTACCCCTAGTTTCACGAAACGGTCAGAACACTGAAGATCACCAGGGCGACCGCGCTGAGCGCAGACGCGAAGCGGATCATGGCCGCGACTCGATCAGCGGCGCGCAGAACGGTCTTCATGGTCACTCCCTCGTGATCGCTGGTCGCTGCTCAGCCGCAGGACCCGCCGAAGATCAGGTGGTCGTCGATGCACAGCATGAACTCGCGGTTGCCCTCGTAGTGCTCGACGCCGAAGAAGGTCTTCTCGCCGCCGAAGATCCAGCCGGTGTCGCCGGGGTTCTTGAACGCGGAGTAGTGCACTCCGGCGGCGACCAGGACCTCCAGGAGCAGGGCCACGGCGATCGCGACGACCGTGGCGCGCTCCAGCGAGCGCTGCGACGGCAACAGGCGGCGCAGGGATGCCAGCGGGCGCACGAGCTTCCGCAGGTCGATACCCCGACCGGCCAGGGGCGCGTGACCGACCCGGCGGTGGGTGGTCGGGATCTTGCTGGCGGCGGCGATCGCGTCGCGGGAAGCGGTGAGCGGGTTGAGCGCGCGAGCCTCGGCGATGTGAGCGGCGGTGATGGTCATGGTCGTGAGCCTCCGGATCTGTGCGCGCTCTCTGCGCGCTTGTGAGCAGCGTAGCGCAGAGAGCGGCAAAGCGGACCCCCTTGCGGGTGATCCGCTTTGCCGCGCTGCCTGACCGCTCAGAGCAGGTGGGTGACGTGATAGAGGACCACCAGGTCCAGACCGAAGATCCAGTGCAGGAAGGTGCCGAGGCAGGCCATCACGACTCGCTCGACCCAGATACCGGAGACCACGCCGAGAACGAAGATGACGATGATCAGATCCCAGCTGACGTGACGCCCCGGTCGTCCGACTGCGGGCATGATCTGGGTCTGACCGTCATTCGACGCGGCCTCCACCAGTCGCAGCACGTACTGCTCCATGCCCGGCTGGTCGTCGTCGGTCATCTCGCGATAGCGCGCCACCACGTCGTTGATGGCGTCCTCGACCGTGGTCTCCAGCAGGTCGGCGTAGATGCGCACCCTCTGCGGCAGATCGTCGGACGTTGCGACCACGGCGCTGGCGGCCTGCTCCAGCGCCTCGGCGCGGGCGGTGACCAGCCTGGGGTCTACCGGCTCCAGGAGGGTCAGGATCGCATCAACCTGCTCGGCGCGAGGTTCGTCGATGACCGGAACCTCGCCATCGGTGTAACGGGAGTGCGGCTGGTCCTCGACACCCCACGCGGCGATGATCCGCTCGGCCACCGCGACGATCTGAGAGTAGCGGCCGTCCTCGACCTCGGACCAGCGACCGTGGGTGACGTGGAACTCACCGTGCTCCTCGGTCACCGCGCTAGGCCAAGCCTGGACCAAGATCCCGACGACGCCCTCGCTCGGGACGATCAAGATGTCGCCGTCCGCCACGTCACCGTCGTACTGCGAGATGTCGTAGGCGTCGCGAGTCGAGTTGTAGAGCCGCGCGACGACTTCGCGCTCCACGTAACGGGTGACCGTCTTGGCGGGGTCGAAGTCGTCGCTGAACTCGAACTCCTTGTGCGTCAGCACAGCGCCGACCGAAAGGCGGATCTCGGGCACGCTGCCGTTGATCACCGCCGCACGGATCTCCGCCACGATGTTGTCGACCTTGGTGTCGGTCTCGGTCATGATCGCCAGCCTTTCTCGTCGCGCGCCCCTTGCGCGCTAGCGAGCATCGTAGCATACGGCGCGATGCCTGCGGACCCCGGCAGGCCAAGATCTTTGCGACCCGGCGCGCGAGGCAGCTTTAAATGCACGCATGCGCGCGATAGCAGATCCGCCCCCGCGCATGCACGAGGCTCCCTCAAGATCTTTACCACTCATGATCCACAGCGACCAAACGCCGTGATGATCTAGTCGTAGCAGGTTGAGACTGTAAGTCGCCGGCCCCTTACGTCACTGCCTTTAGTTAACGGCAAGCCGGCCGGTTCTCGACGCACAAGATCAACTGGTAACCGAGTCCAAGATCAACAGTCGACTCTCTATGCGCCCACTCGGCCGGGAGGGGTGGTGGTGTTTATATATAGAGGGCGGCCAGCGTGTTTTCAAAATGGCTACCAGCGTGCAGCTCCTGGCATGGCGACAGCCCCGGACGGGGGGGAAGACCGGGGCTGTCCAAGTAGCGCAGGGAGCGCCTTGCCATCCGGCCCGAGGGGTTTAAGCCGGATGGCCTCAGCGTACTAGAACGGTTTCCACTCTTCTACTGGCGTCCGAACCCGCCAGCCATGGGAGCTGGCTATCTTCACCAGCATCTCCAGATCGTCCAGACCGACCTCTACGCGGCCCGGACGCAGCAGGCGGACGAATGAGCTGAGGTTGTCGCCGATCACTACTCGCAGATCATCCAGTTTGTCGCCGTCGCGTGCACCGATCGGCATCACCGCGTCGGGATCTGCGATGTACCGTCTACCGGCTTCGGTGATCGTGTAGTACGTACGGAGCGGACGCTTGAGGCCAGGCTGATCCTTCTCCTGGCGCTTGGTTATGAATCCCGCGTCCAGCAGGCGCTCGACGGTCGGATACAGCGATCCGGTTGCCACGTTCAGGGCCCGGCAGATCTCGCGGCCATACTGTTCTCCGTGTACTAGTTGGCCTAGCACCCGCCTTGGGAGCGTGCTTGCGCTCATCGTACTGACCCCTTGATCGCCAGCTGCATCAGCCTGTCGAGGATGTCGACGGGTACCATGGCCCACTCCGAGTGCAGGTCCCCCACCCATCGAACGTGCTCGCCAGCCTCGAAGCCGATGAGGGCGAGCGCCTCGTTGAACTGGTTGATCCTCTCCTCCGGCAGCAGCGCCTCCTCGTCCACCCCCCACTTGGCCAACTGCGTGCGGCCCTTCTCGGTGATCTCGTACACGAAGGTGCGGTCAACCTTCTCGCGGGTGACCAGGCCGTTCTGCGCAAAGCCGACCATGACGCGCGAGACGGTGATCGGGCTCGGCCCGGACTTGCCGTTCCGCAGCGCCATGGCGATCTGTGCGGCGTATACCGGCTCTCTGGACTTGGCCAACAGCGTCAGCGCCGAGAGGCTGATGTTCGTGCGGTAGTGGCCGCGCCCGTTCGGATAACGCTCACTCTCGCTCACGTTCGTTCTCTCGCTTCTGCGACCAGGCCTTTGACGAAGCCCTGGTACGCCTTGGGATGCGTCTCGCGCACGTACTGGACGAAGGACTGTATGACTCCAGGCCGACCAGTCATGTTCGCGGACGCTTCCTGGATCAGCTTCTGAACCAGGACAGACTCGGGACTGGGCGCTTTATCCTTGCCGCCTGCGTGTTTCTCAGTGCTTGCTTGCACGCTCGGCCTCCCTGGCTTCCCGCCTGCGGTGGAAATCTTTCAGTTCCACCAACATCGTCACGGTCTTCAGGTGGAGGGCGTCCAGATCCTTCGGGAAGAACATCTGAGGCCGCCATCCGGAGTCATGCGACTCGATGAACCAGGCCACGAGGTATTCCATCTGATCCGCCGACAGGTCGGCGAAGATGGCGCGGCGGTTGCGCTCGATGCGCTCAGCCATTGCGGTACGACTTGCTTGGACCGCCGGAGCCGTCGATGGCCAGGCGTGCGGCCTGGATGGCGCTGATGATCCGCCCGGCCTCGGTGGGCGGGGCGGTGCCGAAACCGTTCCAGCCGTCGATGTTCGCCTCGACGGTCTCGTTCCACAGGTCCAGCTCCTCGCTGATGCGGTCCAGATCCGCCAGCTGCCCGTTCTTGGCCTTGTTGCGCCCGGCCTGCGGGTCCTCGAACCGCAGCATGACTCTGCGGTGGATGTTTCGATACTGCCTCCACGCCTCCTCCCCGAGGCTGTGGGTGCTTGCATACGACCTGCTGAACGCGCCGGAGATCGCCTTTGCCGCCTTCTTGCTGCGAACCGTGCTACAGATGATGGTGTTGTCCGGCATGCAGATACGCAGACTCCAGGAGCCGGTCCCGAGCCGGTCGATGAAGTAATCGATCCCTCTACCCTGCGACGCTAGGTAGACGCGATCGCCAAGACCGACCATCTTGACCCACTGCAACGCACACAGGTCCGCAGCGCGATCCTTGGCCACGGTGATGCGGTTGGGGATCGGACCGGCCTTCTCGTACTCGCGCGCCGTAGTCTGCGCCAGATCCAGCGCCGCGAGGTACTCGGTGAAGTTGGCGCTCGTTCTGCGTCCATCGCCGTAGTAGATGTCCAGCCGGTAGCTGGAAGTGCCCATCGGATCGATGACGTAGAAGTGATCCCTCCCCTGCGCCTCATAGCTACGGCCGTGCGCGGCGGTGTCGGGGCCTTCCTTGAACTTCACGGTCATACTCCCATCAGCAGATAGTTGGTGGTGTCCAGGCGCATCGGGTACTCCTCGTCGGCGTGCTCCGGGTCGAAGCACCACCACATACCTGCGGCCTGCTGGGAGCTGGATACCGGATGGCCGCACTCCGGTAGCAGGCCATCGGCCAGCACGTGCGCGTAGTGGACGTACATGCGCGCCTTGCGCCATCTGGCCTGCGCTACCTTCAGCGCCTCACGCGCAGAGGAGCCCGACTGGGAGCCGAACGCATAGGACTCCGCACTGGCGCGATGGCGCTCGGCGGTAAGGACTATGCCCTCTGCGTGATCGAGCAGGATCATGCGCCCATGGCGCTCCCTGGCGTCCTCGCCTGCGCCGTAGATCTTCTCCAGGTCATCGACCGGATGCGAGGTCATTCCCTCGCCCAGCCACATCACGTCGGCCGCAACTTCCTCCGGGAAGTCTCCGCAGATGTCGTAGCCGACGCGACTGACCTCACCAAACGATCGGCTGCGGGTGATGGTGCCGCCGCGCCGCAGGATTACCAGATCGTTCTTGCGCAGACCGAGTTCGTCGATCATGGCTACCACACCTCGTGCTTGAGGCCGCCATGGGATGTCAGATCCCAGCCGACGATGTGCACCGGCGAGTAAATCTCCAGTACCTCGGGCATCATCACATCCACGATGTCGCAGGCGGAGTGCCCGGGATCGCCGTCCGCCGCCTCCCACCTATCCAGCGACCCGTGCCGGGAGATCAGGCCCGCCAGCATGCCGACGACGAACAGGTTGTCGCACGCCAGCAGGATGTTTCCGCCCTCGTCGCACAGGGCTACCAGGTGCTCGGTCTCCTCGTCGATATTCATGACGAACAGGTCGCTACCCAGCGGCGAGGGTGCGCTCCAGCCGGGATAGTCAGCCAAGGCTCTCGCCTCTACACCCACCGTCAGTGTGGTCATAGCCCCTCCTCATCTCTCGCGCGCTCTGCGCATGCGAGCATCGTAGCATATGCGCGCAAGCAAAGGCACCCCCGACCATGATCGATCGGGGGTGCCCTCTAGGGTTTGCTATTGCCTGTGACGGACCTCATCGACCATCCGGTAGATGATCTGGAAGCGCTGTGCTGCGAACGTCGCAGTGATGGCGATGCACAGCGATGAGGTCACATCGCGCGTCACCATCACCGCCACCCCGGCGCTCAGGAAGCCGGTGCCGAGTTGGCCGAGGGCCGGTAGCAGCCGGGGGGTGTCCACCTCACACCTGGCTGTACTTCTGGCGCGGCTGGCGCAGCAGGGTGATGCGCTTGCGGTAGGACTCCAGGTCCATCTGAACTGCTGGGGACAGTTCGCCGAAGGTGACATCCAGCCATGAGCAGCCGTGATTCTCACCGCCGCAGGAGCACTCACAGTCGGGTCCGACTGCCATCATGCAGGTCGGGTCGCACGGGATGACCTCGTCGACCTGAGCGCTCACCCGCGTGAGCTGGACCGGTTTGGCGCAGTTCGGGCAACGCACGCGCCTGAAGTTGCCCTGCCATTCCACGTCACGCGCAACCGGGAGGATGCAATCGTCGCAGCGCCCGAGGAACCTGTTGGTAGTGGCGAAAGTTCGCGGGAGCATCAGGGTGCCCATGTGGATCAACTCCTCTCTAAAGGGATGCTGAGAGCATTGTAGCACATGCGCGCACAGCAGCACACCCCCGCATCGATTGACGCGGGGGTACTGCTTAGGTCTATTCAGTTATCTTGCCGTGTGTCGCGGGTCATGTCGTCATGCAGACGCGCCATGCCGCGACCTAGACGCCAGAGGAACGCACCGAAGGCGAGGCATGATGTGGTTCCGATGGCGATTGCGGTGATCACGCTGATGGTGGCAGGCCAGTGCCCAGGCAGCCGCGCCGCCTGTCCCCCTCGTCGTTATAACGGGACTTGTGCACCTCTTTCGAGGGGTGCCACATGACCATCCCGTCTGCGTCCAGGAGCTTCTCCTCGCCGCACTTCAAGCACGATCCGATACCACCGGTCGGCTCGACCAGGCTCTTGGGGATGCCGAGCAGGATGTCGACCTTCCCGCGAGTTGGCTGCCCGTCGATGCTCTTGCTGCCGGGGTGCGGATCTACCCACGTGTCGAAGCCCATCAGCCCCTCCTCGATTCGATGGCGCGCTCCGGATGCCACAGCGGCCACACCCACGTCTCGCAGCTATCGTGAATCCGATAGCCGAAGTACTCGCGCCACCCGGCACCCTCGTAGTCGATCGCATCGGCCGCATAGGAGCCGCAGATGCAGCACTGGAAGTGATCGGGCGGCCAGACTCGTGGAGTCTTGGACTGCTCCACCTCGACCAGCCCCACGCGCCGCGTACGAGCCAGCGCGATACCGATACTGCCGGTGGCTAGGACGGTGAACAGCCACCCCATAGCGGCTGGCATCCCGAAGATGAAGATGATCGCCGCCATCGCCGCGTACAGGATGGCGTATGCCGCGTCCCTGCGGGCTTGGGTACGCATCATGTCGAGGCCGTGGCGATCGACGATCTTGGGGTTGAACCTGCTCATTTTCCACCTCCCGTCTTGCATGACTTCCAGATGACAGTACGAACGAACCGCCCCTCCGCCGTCTCCACCTCGGTGATGCGGTCACCTGTCGCACGCGTGGCGGTGATGGGATGGGTGATCATGACGACCTCCTCCAGGATCGCCTTATCCGCCAGCTTCACGTAGACGGTCGCCTCCACCGCGCCGGTCCGCTCCGTCTCGCGCAGGTGCTTTATCAGAACCGACTCGTCTCCAGCCATGATGCCGCCCGCTGCTGCGACTACGTACTGATCTTCGCCCTCGAATACCGCGAAGCTCATTCCTCTCCAACCTCCCACTCCAGTTCGCCGATGACCTGGCGCTTGTAGATCTCGCGGATTGCAGTCCAGTGCAGCGTCTGCCGCATCCCGTCGATGGTGACCATGATGGCGCTGTGCTTGATCGCGTGCAGGATCATCTGCTTGCGTCCGCCGTTGCGGTACTTCAGCATGATCTCCATGCCGTCCTGCACCTCGGACTCGTCTAGCGGGATATGGGCGACCAGCTTGGACTTCGCCATCCTCGGCTTGAGGTCGCCCTTCCCATCTACCACCGTCTCGGTGATGAACGTCTGAAACGGTGTGACATGACCGGGAAGAAGAACCCAGATCGCGTCGTCTTCAGAGCCGGGCTCGTCGGTGAGCCAGAAGATCCTACGCATATAGCTGACCAGCTCGTCGGTGCTCAGCATGCGCGGAGCGAGGACCGGAGAGGTCAGCAGGAATCTGGTCTGCGCGCTGCCGACTCCGGAGTATGACAGCAGTGGGTAGATCCGTGCCGGGACGACGTGCGTCGGAGCGCCCTCGCGATCGGGGCGAATGCAGATGGTCGAAGGCACCAGGGCCTCGCCATCCTCGTAGAACAGGTGGCCGCGTGGCGTCCAGTCCGTGACCTTCCCCATGGCCGCCGGGATCTGCTTGACCAGCTCGGCCTCGGCGAACTTCTTTGCGTCCGCCTCCCTCAAGCCCTCCGCGAGCTTGCTCATGCCGTTGAATACCGAGAACTTGTCGTCGGTCGGGTTCATCAGCCCTCCAGTCTCTTGCGCGCTCTCTGCGCGCGAGTAGCGTAGCATGCTCCCCTATGCCGGGATCACGCTCTCAGAAGCGCTGAGAGCAGCGCTCCCCCATGATCACCAGCGCAGCGCTGCCCCGGCGCGGGGCAGCGCTGGCAAGCGCTCAGCAGCGCTCTGCGCGCTCGCTCACGGTCGAACGAGCTTGCGCACCAGCTCCCGAGCCAGACCCTCTACCTCATCCGAGACAAGCTCGATGGCCTCCAGCGACTGCGGAAAGCCGCCGCTCTCGGTCTTGTCGATGGCCTCCAGCCAGGCCACCAGATCGACGAACATCTGCGGCTCGGCGCGCGGCATATCCCGCAGCACGTAGGTACCGAGCGAGTCCATATAGGTGCGCAGGTCACCTCCTCCGCGCTCCGTGGCGAGCAGGTTGGCGCACAGCACCACGAACACGCCGATCAGCTGACCCCTGCGCAGGTCGGGATTGGACGGGTCCTCGCCGCCGTGTATGAACTCCTCTTTGACGCTCATCGCGGTCTGGAAGGCGGCCTCCAGCAGGCACTCGCTGCCGTCGTCGTGGCACGCGCGCCACTTGGGCTGCCACTCGGGCGTGATCGCAAGGAACATCGCCCGCGCGGCTTTCACGTCGCCATAGTTGCTGGCTGCGCCGTCGTTGAGTTCGATCAGGTAGGTGTGATCGCGTTTGCACGGACTGGTCCGCAGCATGGTTTCCCTCGCCTCTGTGAATGCGTATATCCACGCCGGTCTCCCGGAATCGGAAAGCCGGTCCCTCTGCGCCAGTTCATCGATGATCGCCGTGGCGATCAGTATTCGCATGGCCTCGCGCCACGCGCAGTACTTGTCCTTTCCCCTCTCGGTGTTGGTGGGTCTGGTTCTACCGCGCTCCCAGTCGCTGAGACCGGAGAATGAGACCGTCCTGCCGAGCAGCTGCCTCATGACCTTCGCGACTTCTGTCAGCGGTATGTTGTGCCGTGCGCGCAGTTGCCTTGCCCAGACGAACTCAGGTTCCGGTTTGCCGGTTGCAACCTTGACGTACTTCCACGTCGATCCGGCCCTGCTGCGGGGTAGCATCCGACCTCCTAGATCTCTGCGCCGTTGGACATCTTGTCGTTCAGGGCCAGGAGTTCCTGGCCCATCTTCAGGCCCATCTCGTCGACGATCGCGCATGCCTCGGCGAACGCCTTCACGGCCCGATCGCGCATGCCAGCGCGCCAGTAGGCGGTGACCAGCTTGACCCGCAACGACTCGCGCGTCGGATCGAGCGCGATCAGTTGCAGCAACTGGGTGATCGCGCCCTCGTTGTCACCGCGAGCAAGCAGAGCGCCGACCAGGGTCTCCTGCATCTCCGAGCGCACCTGGGTGTAGTGTTCGGCCGCTGCGGTCAGGACCGGGCCTACGGCCATACCCATCAGGAACGTGCCACGCCAGAGTGAGAGGGCGTCGGTTGCGGCTCGCTGAACCTGGGCCCAGTGACCATTAGCCTGGGCGATTCGCGCATGTGCGGCCAGGGTGGCGAACTGCTTGATGTCCGTGTCGGAGTCGCCCAGGTCTAGGCGGTGACCGCCAGATACCGTCCTGATCATCTCGCGAGGCAGGCCGATCTCCATCAGACCGGTGCGCAGATGATGGATGTAGACCTGCATCGCCGTCCGATAAGAGGATGGCACCTCATCCGGAGTCCACAGCTCTGGACGAACCTCCTCGCGCGCCACGTTCTCACCGGCTCTAATGGTCAGAAGTCCCAGCACGAGTTGCTGGTGGCGTGAGGTCGGTTCCCAGACCCGAAGACCGCGCGTCACGCGCATCGGTCCCAGCACCTCGAAACTCGCTCTCGTGTTAACGGTATTCATCTCTACTCCGGTAACTCCTTGACCAGCTCGTCGAGTACGCGTGCAAGCAGGGGTGGCATGCCGCGCGCACCCTCGTATAGGTGGCTGCGCGAGCCCTTTCCGGTCGCTCTCGGTCCGCCCACCTCGACCGTCGTGCACCGCCAGATCGGCTCGTTCGGCGTGCGGGTGAAGGTGGCGTCGATATAGTCCGGTCTGATGGTGATCTCGGCGTACTCTCCCCGATACGCACTCGGGAAGGTGATCGTCGCCGTACCATCCAGGGGCGCGCGCAAGATCTCGATACTGCGCTTCTCGACATCGCCGATGGTTATCTCGTGGCGCATCAGATCTCCCGACTTCCGCGAATGCCGTCCCAGACTTCCCGCTCGTAGAGCGTCGCCGATGCAGCCTTGATCAGGCTGTCCCTTGCGAACGCGAGCCTGGCGTCGATCTCGGCGCTCCACGCGCTGCGCTCCAACTGCTGCGCATCCGGGTTCAGAGTGATCGAGTCGATCAGGCGCATACCAGCCACGGTTGCGGCGAAGAATGCCGCAGCCCCCAGTGCGGCGTGCACTGGCCCGTTGTCCAGCATCAGCTGGAAGTCGTCGATGGTGTCATCCCCCCCGTCGCCACCGCCCGGCCCGTCCGCGCTCTCGACCAGAAATCTGATCTCGTCGGCGATGCGCTCCTGCCTGCGGCAGAGGTTGTCTAGACCAGCCATGATGATCTCGTGCATGCCGTCCGGGCCGAATGCGACGCCGAGTTTGATGGCCCAGAACAGTCCCTGCCCGTAGAACAGGGACGCGCCGCCATCCTCACCCGGCAGCGAGCCGCAGATCTCGTCTGTAGCCGACATCAGCACGCCAGCCAGGACCGCGCGCCTCTGTGGGCCGGGTAGCGTCAGGTCGCCTTCGACCTTCCGCACGGCGAGGCTCGCCACTCCACCGAGCGATCCGAGGGCGAACATGATGTCCTCGTCGCTCGGTACCTCGCTCGGTTCGCTGGAGCCTTCCGGCTCGCTGGTCTCGTCGGAATCCATGACCGCTCCTACTCTCGCGCGCTCTCTGCGCGCATGAGAGCAGCGTAGCATAATTTCCGCATAAGGGCACCGAGAGCGCAGATGGAGCGGTACCCGCTCACGGGTACCGCTCCAGTCTCACCAGGAGTGCCTACTCCTGATCGTCGGACTCCTCTTCGGGCTCGCTCTCACCTGCCTTACCCTCCAGGAGGGCGACCAGGTGATCGCGGTACTCCTCCAGCACGGACGGGCCCACGAAGAAGCCGATCTTCGGATAGCCGTTGTCCTTCGCCCACATCCGCGCGGCGTCCTTGTCGATCGGAGTGCCGTCCGGCATGGTGATGACGATCTTGCCTGTCGGCTCGGACCCGGAGCGCTTCTTCGGTGCGGTCGTGGTAGCCGCCTTGCGCTGACGCTCCTTCTTGGCGTCGGCCAGATCGAGGTACTTCTTGATGTCGGTCTGGAAGGTAGCGAAGTTCGCATCCCCGAGGTCCAGGTTGCAGCGCGAGCCGTCCACGATGATCGACACCTGATGCGTTGCATCGGTGCCGTCGATGTCGTCTGTGCGCACCACCTTGGTCGCCATATAAAGCCCCTTCCCGTCGCTCTCTCAGCGCTTAGCGCGCTAGAGAGCATCGTAGCATGTGCGCGCTCTGTGATCAATCATCACTATCAGGGCTGTTCAGATCCAGGCGTGGCCTATCTCTATGAAGTGGCGTTCTGAACAGCCGCTCTAGACTGCCGTACAAGTCGATCAGGCCATCTAGTACGGTCGGGTAGTCCAACCCGGTTGCCGATTTCCATCCCGGGAGCGGATCGGCAGTGGCACTTCTTTTTAGAAGGTCGACCAGCGTGTCTTCATTCGGTCTGGCCATCCCAGGTCTCCGCTAGGTTCATCATGGCCGATACCTGCGAGCGTCCAGTTCCCGTCCTGCCAGTTGAAATGTGAGTGGCCTTCCAGCCGAGCAAGGGCCCTTCATCGTTCAGCTGATCGAAGCGCACATCATTCCTGCCGAACGAGCCCAGAATCAGCATCGAGCTGGCGAACTTCGGGTAGTTCGTCTTCTCCTCGGCTTGCGCGAACTCGGACGATGGCGGCCAGATCTTGCCGACATGATCCACGTCTGCACGCGAATCAACTAGCCATCGGTTGTGTAGGTCGGCGATGTGCGATGCGGTCTTCTCGTCCATGAAGCAGCCGACCTCATGCATCACCTCACCCTGGGTGATCTCATCCGCCTCGGCGGGAGTCGCATCGATCGTCATGATGCACCACCCGCCTATCAGATCGTTCGGCTTCGCATGCCAGGGCGCGTTCAGCATCGCTTCGATGTCGACCTTCGGATATCCCTGCGCATCAGGCGCAGATCGTCCAGCCTCTCCCAGATCTCCGGGTCCTGGTGATCCAGCATCCATGAGCACTCCTTGCGATAGTCGTGGAGATCGGTCATCCCTCGCACATCGCCACCCTGAGCGAACCCCTCACCCTTGCGCCATATCGGCCGCCAGTCGAAGTAGTGGCGCTTGGTGTGGATTCGCAGGCCGATCGGACTACCCCAGAGTCGCCTGTCGACGCTCCAGGGCCAGGTGAAGAACACCTTCACCCACCGGGTGTTGATCACAGGATCTCCTGGAGGCAGTCCTCCGGATCGTAGCCAGCCTCATCTGGAAATCTGTTACCCCTGTCCGGCCACATCACCTGCCAAGCCTTCGGATAGTCACCGTAGAGGCGCTTGGCGACGCCGAGGAGCGCCTTATCGGTAATCTCCCGCAGCTTGACGTTGTAGCCGCCGCTGATGATCCCCTCGATGATCAGACCGTCCATCGGTTTGATGCCGCGATTGGTGATAGCGATCGGCAGGTCATTGAGCAGATGGTGGGACTGATGGGGGGAGAGTCCGGACTGCATGATCTCGTAGCCGAACCTCTCGTCAGCCGTGAGTCCAACGGTGTAGGAGAAGTTCTGCTCGCGCCCCTCCCCCGCACCCACGTAGATGATCGCGTGACCGCACTTCTCGATCGTGGCCATCAGGTCGAGCATGAACTCGTCCTCACCCTTCTCGCACATGTCGCACATCGTCATTCACTCCATTCGACTGTCTCGTACTCGTGATTGCATATCGGTCTGCGCTTGCGAACCAGCCGCCCCTCATCTCGGGACTTGATCACGCATTCGTCGCACAGGTTGATCTCAAGATGCGTCCGATCCATCAGATCGAACACCTCCGAGCCGTAGTTGCCGCTGGCGGAGAACATCACCCCGCAGTCCGGCTGCAATGGCGCATAGGCGGGATCGACCGGCTCAAGCGCCTTACCGCACCTGATGCACGGCAGTGGTGCACTCATGACGCCTCCGCATGCGTCTTGCAGAACCACTCGCCGCCACGGATCACCCAACCGCTGCCAAGGAGGGCCTTGGCTGCGTTCTCGTTGATGCTGCGGCTGTTATCGGACCACTTCTCGGCTGCCTGGCATGTCGGGCTCGGGCACCGCAGCAGGTGCTCGTAGAGGTTGCGGGACGCATGTCCCGGCGGGTCGTCTGGAAACCTATCCGGTGGAATATCTCTCGGCATCAGGTCCGGATATGCAGACCTGCGCGTACCACGCCTCACCTCGATCCATGGCTTGTACTCGCCATCCTTCAGGACGAAGACAGTCAGATCGCACGTAAAGATGCCATCGACTACCTTCTGGTATGAATTGACGCGCGGATCAAAGCGGATGCGCTGACCTACTGCGGACTTGACCAGGCCAAGAGTGCTGTGCGACTTGAACTCAGGCTTGCGGCCGGGAATCCTCGTCGCATAGGGCTTCGGCTTGAACTCTATGGGCTTAGTCACTTCTTCCCCTTGCTGAGCTTCTCCAGCTTTTCCATCGCGTAGGCGTAGCGCACCGAGCCTGGTGAGGATTGCGCCGCCATGTGCTCGTAGTGGTATTCATCGCTCTCCCACATATGCGTCATGTCTCGCATGCGCAGACCGGAACCGGGAAGGAATAGGCGATCAATGCATCTCCTACAGTGGCATCCCGGAATCGTATTGGTGCGATCATCCAGATCTATCTCGCGCCACTGGCGCTTGCGGTCGCATGCCTCGCACTCGGGAACCGGATAGGAGTCGTGCTTACCGGCCTTATGGTCTCCGTCATAGATCTCTTCTGCCGTTGGTTCGTACGGGCAGGTGATCACGCATGACCAGTGGGCGTCGCGCTCCCCCCACTTCTGTATATAACGGTCAATGCCGGTCAGCTCTAGAAAGGCATCCTTGTAGCGATACTCGGCCAAGTCACTTATGCCGCAGATGGGGCACTGGTCGATCGACGGGGAACGGGTGTAGGGCTGCATCTTCGCCGCTATCGACTTCGGCTTCACCGTCCCGATCGGCGCACAGGATACCCCGTAGAGCATCCCGCCAATGGCGCTTGGGATCAGAGCGAAAGGGAGAATGCTCCAGTGAATCATTCCGACTATGGCCAGGACGATGCAGACGACGAGAAGGATGCCGGAGGCCGCCATCTCATACCTACCCACCCAGCGCAGCGCCGAGCGCGTCGACTCTCTCATCATGTCCCCTCGGGTATCTCAAGCTATGAGCATTGTAGCATGTGCCCTCGCGCGAGGGCACGAGGGCACCGCCAGTTCAGAGGTCAAAGATCGCGCTGAGTATCGCTACGATCAGATCGCCGATCACCTCGAAGCAGCCATCACCGTCAGGAAGCGAGATCGTCTTCTTCGATCTCTTCTTCGAGATCTTCGAGTTCCGCTTCCAGCCCATCCGGCTCTCCGTTCAGCCCCAGCATGTCGATAAGCAGGTCGGCGTCGGGCTGAGTCATGCATCGCTCGATCATCGCCTCGCGCACCTGCGAGGTGACATTCACCGGTCCGCTATCCAGCCCCCTCTTGCGCGCGCTCATACCTGCGGATCGATCAGTCCGGGCAGGTCTGCCAGCCCCTGCTCCAGCAGTTCGTAGGCCACCGCGATCCTTGCACTGCCGGGATCGTTCGGGTGCTTGTCGATCCACCCCTTGAGCCAGGTCATCGCCTGTCGGTGCCCCTCGCTGATCACCGATAGCTGGGACTTCAGGGCGTTCAGGTTGCCGTGTGCGTCTTCACTGAGTTCACGCGCATTGTCAGCGCGCTCCCGCCACTGCTCAGTGAATCCCAGGTTCTCGTCGTGCAGCTTGAGCAGGTCGGTGGTCGCCTGCTGCCAGAAGTCGCGCTGGGCGATCAGGTGCCCGACGAATCCCTGTTCGATGGCCTGACGGATCTCGGTGATCCGGTCCGGCTTCTCCTCTACGGTCTGCTCGATCACTACTCACCCTCCTGTGCTGTAGAACCGTGCGCCCACTCGCTGCGGGGCAGCAGGTTGCCGAAAGCGTCGTGCGTGTCATACCAGCTCGCAAGCTCTGCGATCTGAGCTGCGTCCAGCCATGGGTCCTTGCTGTCACAGATGACCCGGTCGTTGCCGTAGACGGTATGAAGACAGATGGCAGCCACGATGATCGCCTGCTCGAAGCTGTCACCGCCGCAGTCCAGATCCGTGTCATGGAAGTGCGCGTCGCGCAGCGAGTGCTCATCGATCGGCTTGCTGGTCGGCCACTCCCACTTGCCCATCTCCACCCATACCTGAGTGTGGGTGTTGAGAGCGTCATCATCCTCGGCGTGACGGGTGATCGGGTCTACCTTCACCACCGCGATATCGACCGATCGGGTTATGCCGTGATCGCGCATCAGCCTTCGGTGGTGGATGCGCTCCTGCGGCGTCTGGGAGCGATCGCCGTCGAACTGCCAGAAGGCGGGATGGCCGTCAAGAAAGTGCCACGCGTTGTAGAAGTCGAGCGGATTGCTCTCGAAGGCTCGTACCGTCTCCCTCCACTCCTTATCGTGGATGCCCTGAACGTCGGCGAACAGCTCACCCCAGGTGCCATCTTCGCGACCCTCATCCTGGGCCCAGGACTCGCGGATGCGCTCGTCGTTGCAAGGAATAACGGGCAGGACGATCGGCTTCTCCTCAAGGCGCTTCTGGCTGCGGTCATACACCACGGCCTTGACGATCTGATATGCGGTATCTTCCGTCAGCGCGCGCCACCCCTCGATCTCCTCCCCGTGTTGCTCGGTGGGCAGGCGGCGAAGGCGTTCACGCAGGCTGTCCTGGTCGTGCTTGGTGAGCTTGTCGGCCCACTCGGGCATCTCAGTCACGGTAGGTCTCCGGGTTCAGTAGCGCGATCAGGACGATGAGCAGCAGTAGCGGTAGCCATAGCACCCATGAGAGGACGAGGACGATGAACGTCAGACCCCAGATGCGTGAGTGCGTCAGTGCGTCCAGTCGCGGCTTGCCCTCGCAGTACAGCGAGAGCAGCGGCATGCCGATGAAGAACCCAGCCAGCGCGTACGCGCACCCGGCCAGTATCTTCAGCATGGTCATCAGGTGAATGGTGATAGTCACTCGCGCTCCCTCATTACATTCAGCGCGTGGGTGGCGGACGCGACGATCTGAGTCACGGTGAGACTCAGCAGATCCTCACCGCCAGCGGCGCACGCTTCAAATATGGCGATGAACATCGGGTCATCGCCGTTACCCACCGCAGCCACCATCTGACCCGCTCTGGCTACGTGCGTAGGGACCTCATCAGAGTCCTTGATCTGCTCGGTTGCGAAGTGCAGGAACTTCGGCATCATCACCTGCCCCCGCGCCTTGCGCTCCTCCCAGTCGGGGACCTGCTCCTCCAGGATCATTTCGCACATGGTGCCCACCATCGCCATGAGAGGCGCGCGGTGCTCACTGAGCTTCGCGACCAAATCGGCGATCTTCGCATGATCACGGTCATACATGGCCGCCATGAGTTGCTTGAACAGCGCGCCATGCCTAAGCAGGTCATCGAACGAGGTCACTTCATAGCCTCCTGAATCGTTTGCATAGTCCGCGTCACCAGCTCGGCCATGAAGTCGGTGAACATGTCCGAACCGAGCTTGACTGCTGAGTTGAATATGGCGATCTCCATCGCCACATCGTCGTTGGCCACCGCCGTTATCATCTGACCGGCCAAGGCGATGCACGGTGGCAGCTCTGACACTTCCAGCGGGTCACCGAGCTTGGAGAACAGCGGGCTGAAGAACGCCCCTTCGGGAGCGTTCTGAAACGCCTCGCCGACCTTCGCCATACCGATGATGCCTGCGAGGGTCGTCGCTGTCGCAAACCCGGCCTCGTAGCCTCTACCGAGCTGCAAGCTGAGCGCGTTGCTCACCGCATGCATATCGCCAGACCTCATAGCCCCATATAGGTCATCGAAGCCTTCCAGTGCACCCGCAAGGCCATCGTCACTCACCGAATCCCTCCCTCTCCGACAGATCCGCCGATCCGTCCTTACCCATGCCAAGCGACTTGGGTCGCTTTGGCTCCTGCTTATAGCCAGGGCATCGCATATGACCCTTGCCCGGTACCTGATGAGAGCGCATCGTGCCGTCCAAGCGCAGGGCGCGGCTGTGGCCGCAGCCTGGGCATATCGCGCGCCTGCCGATGCCGGGCAGCTTGCCGTCCTTGAGCATCGCCAGCGCCGCCAGAGCCTTCCCGGCCCGCAGGTAGCAGTAATCGCACGGAACCGGGTCGCTGACGTTCTGGTGCATGTGCAGCGACTCGTTCGCATGCAGGTACTGCGCGATGATCTCGACTTCGACTTCCCTGCCGCCAGCCAGCCCGTAGGCGTGCTGGCGGGTATCCTCTCGCGACACTTCGCCCTCCGGGTTCGGATATTCGACCCGCCATGTCGGATGGGCTACGCCTATCGAGCGGTCATCGTCGAAACGGATTCGCAGGTATGCGTATCTCGCTCCGACGATGACCCCAGCGCGCCCATCCACCGCTACACGCATGCCGCGCTTGGCGGGCACCGCGTAAGAACGGCGGATGTACGCCATGTTCACTCCGATGTACCGCCCTCAGCGAGGACCTCTTCGAGAATTGCGTTGATCTTCTCGTCGGACACGCCGTTCTCGAATGCCTCCAGTGCGATGACCAGCTTCATGTGATCCGAGAGTGGTACCTCTCTGGCGGTCAGATCGGCCATCAGGGCTGCCATGGCACCCCAGATGGACCTGAAATGCGTGTAGAAGACCGCAGCGGACGGCAACCTGCCAGCGGTCTGTGGGTCCTTCCTGAACTGCTCGCGCACTCTGCGCATGATCTCCGTGGGGCCGATCTCGCGCCATGGCAGATCACCCTCGTCGATCAGCCTGTGCAGTTCGTCCAGGATGGCCTGACGCACCCGCTTGCCGCGCTCGCCCAGGGCCTTGCCGTTGCGGTCGGTGATCTGCTTCTCGCTCATGCCGGTGCCAGTTCGCTAGGGGAAGGATCGGGGACTTTCTCGGTCTCGCTACCGCCACCACCGTGACCGCAGTGCTCGCACCACGGCTGAAGCTTGCTATGGGCAGCGAAGATGCGACCGAACCAGTAGGGCTGTGGGGCCATGGTGATCGTGATCAGCACGTTGTCCCAAAACCGGCTAAGGCCCGCACGCTCACCGAAAAAGCTGGCCAGGAAGTACGCGATGATGGCGGCGTAGAGCAGCTTGACGCGAAAGTGCGCCGAGTACAGCTGCTTCTTGCGTCTCGAAGCCATCGCCGGACCATCCAGCGGGAACTTGCCGATGCACCTCTCGCACAGGAAGTGCGAGTGATACAGCCCGCCCAGCATCAGCACCATCCAGACCGTCGAGCCGATGAAGGTGGCGACATCCTGCCAGGCGCTGTGGGACTTGGGCAGCCAGTTCGACGCGATGATGACGATCAGTGCGATCGGCATACCCTCGTGCGCATAGTGCGCCAGGCGCGGGTAGCGGTTCCACACGCCCGGCCTCGGGTTGGGGCGCGACATCCGCCGTCCGATGTCCGCGATCTTCTCGCGAAGACGCCCGAATGCGGCCCTCACGCGAACACCAGCTCCCAACCGTTCTTCGAGCACACCTTCATCGTCTCGGTGATCTGCTCGCCGAAGCCGATGATCCGATCGGTCACACCCTCCGGAGCGTCGCGCCTCCAGCCCTCGACGATGCGCTCCATCGTCGGGTAGACCGCGAAGCATTCCAGGGGTCCGATCGAGCCGTCGTCGTCCTCGTGGTTCAGGAACGGCTTCAGTGGGCTTTCCACCTCATCCCACGGGCGTTCGCCGTCACCGAACCCCTCCATCTGCATAAGGTCGAAACCCTCGGTCTCGGCTAGAGCCCGTCGCAGGACGGCCAGCTCTGCATAGCCGAGCCTGATCGTCGCTCCCTTGGCCTCCCAGAAGCCGGATTCGGTCTTCTCGCCGGGGTAGATCATCATCTTCAGTTCACTCCCTTCATCTCATAACGGGTGCGGCTCGTCGCACCGGCTTGAACTTGCGCGCCAGCTTGCGCAGCTTGCGCTTGGTGCCGTTACCGCCACCCTTGTTCCACCAGGCCCAGATGAAGATGGCATCGATCGCCGCTATGACCGATGTGAAGAACGTCGGCAGATGAAGTAGCACGTATCCGACTATCTCGATAGCGCCGCCTATCGCGCCGACGCCAAAAGCCTGATGGATCGGCGCACCGCCTATGATGATGGTCATGATCGCGTATATGATCATGGCGAACGCGACCACTAGCAGGCCAAGGCCCAGCGCCTCAGTCGGACTGGGCATCGTACTTTTTCCTGGCGTGGTCATGCCACTTCTCGTCGGTCCAGGTCTCATCGATGTCCAGCATGTAGATCTCGGCGCGGGACACCTCGAATCGGCTGGCGAGGTAGTCGATCACCATGTCGGTGGCCATGATGCCAGCCCAGCCCTGGAACCTCTTGCGCTCGATCTGAGTGAAGCCGACGTTGTGGATCTCGACGGAGCGCACGCGGGAGAACCTGCCATCGGGTCCCCAGACAGTGACCTGGAGCGGCCTGCCAGATTCCCTGACTGCGGCCAGCAGCTCCTCAAGCGTCTCGTAACGGTTTTCCATCAGCTCTGATGCCTCCTGCGCTTGCGGTGGCCGATGTGGTACTTGCCGCACCATCGGCATCTATAGACCTCCAGGGACCTGCGGCGAGCCCCCTTGTTGCGCATGAGCGAGAACAGGTGATCCTGGGCGGCCCTCCGGGTGTCGTGGGCCTGCTTCGGATGATCCTGCGACCCGTGCTCGCGCTGCCTGGTCATGGGTTGATGCTCAGGCAGAGCGGCTTATGGAAGGACATGCACAGCGGGCACAGGTCGCACTCTTTGCGCATCTCCTCGACGCACTCATCACACGGACCGTCGAACCAGGTGCGCATCTGTATGTGCGGAAAGACGACGATCGTGCCCAGCAGCTTCGGCAGCACGAAGATCAGGCTGTGGTTGCAGTGCTCATCAGCGCTGGCATCCCACCGCGAGTTCCACGGCTGCGTCGTCCTCCAGGGGGCCCAGTACTGGAAACGCTTGCCGTAGTAGCATCCGTCGCGCCACCCCGACTCGCGCCAGATCCCGCACGGGTCATACCCGATATCCGCGATGAACCGGTCCCACGCCTCGTTGAAGTGCTCCTGCGTGTAGGTCGGCATGTACCCGCAGCGGGTCATGTTGCGCACGCTGGCGCGGAAAGCCAGCGTCTTATAGGCGCACAGAGTCGCTTCCGGCAGGGTCTGGGAGCTGATCTCACGCGCCTGCGGCGAGCCGAACGAGGAACGCTCTAGGAGGCGATCAAAGAATGCCATCGAGGCCGCCTTCCACTTCGGTCGCCTCGCCGCTTTCCGGATCGATCTGAACGATCGTGGTGTTCTCGGCGATGCGCGCATACACAGCCTTCAAATCCGCCTGAGACATGCCCTCCAGCGCATCGATCGCGTCGCGCCACTTCTTCGACATGTCGACCGGCTCCTGCATCAACTCGGCGAGCATGTCGCGCGCCCACTCCGGAGCGCGGAAGTAGAAGGTCGCATACGTTCTGTCGAACTCGTCGTCCGCATCTCGCAGGTAATGCGGGTTGGACTGCATGCTCTCGATGGCCTCGGCCTGATCTTCGCGATTCGGCCCGCCGTTGCGGGTGTAGATCGCGATGACCGGCTCGCCGTCGTGGTTCTCCACCCAGATGTCGCGGAATCTACCGACGAAAGCCGGTTGCTCGAACACCGGCAGAATCTTGGCCGCGCGCAACATCTCGTTGCCGTCACCGAGGACTGCGTTATAGAAACCACCCATGAGTCACCTCCAGTCATGCTCGCAGACATAGGGGTGGTGCGTGCCTGCGGGAGACCCCGAGAGGATTACTCTCCCGATCCCGCAGGCTTTAGGCGATGCCGTGTCGTCGACCATCGCCAGGGCCGCGCACCCGGCCCGAACTAGGTCACTTGCCGATCAGGGCAAGCAGCGAGCGCGCGATGATCAGCGGGTTGGTCACCGAGTCGAAGGTGAGCAGCCGCACGTGGCTGTTGTTCTTCGCGATGTCGGTGTACTGCTTGACGGTGCGCTCGTACGCCTTGCCGTGGCCGATGACGGCGACCACGACGTACGTGCGCTTGCCCTGCTTGGCCAGCAGCTCGGCGAAGAGGTCGCCGTCCTCCGCCGCGCCGTCCGTGATGATCAGACCCGCCAGGCGCGGCTGGTCCTGGATCGGCCGGTCGCCGAACTCGTCGTCGTAGTGCCCGGCGATGGCGTTCCAGCCGCCGACGATGACGGTGCCGCCGCCAGCCCTGGATCGGATCTCGGCGCGCTTGCTGGCGACGTTCTTCGAGTTCAGGTCCTTGAAGTCGAAGATCCGGTCGGAGAAGCCGATGGTGTAGATGCCACCCTCATCCTCCTCCTCCGGGTTCTCCTCGTGCTCGGAGTCCTCACCCTCCAGCGCCTCGACGATCGTCGGCAGCGCTTCGAGAACCACGTCGATCTTGCGCGGGGAGTTGTCGTCGGCCGACGCGCCCTCCATGACCATCGAACCGGACAGGTCGAGCAGGAGCATCGGCTCGACCTTGCCCTGCGTCAGGGGCGTCACGTCGTTGAGCGCCGCGATCTCCTCGCGGGTGGGCTCGTGGTAGTCCTGGATGTCGGTGTCGGTCATGTCGACCCTCTCGTCTTCAGGGAGGGGGCTGCAATGCCCCCTTGCGCGCTCATGCGCGCTTGTGAGCATTGTAGCACATGCTTAGGGAACCTCGCGAGGGCAGCGCCTGCGCCGATTTTGAGACCCCCTACTTGAGGATCAGCAGTTTCGTACCGGCGATCAGCTTGCGGTTGGGCGCGGTGGACTGGACGAACGTGATGTACTTCTTGTTCGGGTCCGGCTTTGCCCTCACCTGTACATCCGGTAGTCCGATCAGGTCACGGGCCTGCTTGCCGTTGTAGACCTTGCCGGTGGCCACCTCCAGGATCGCCACGTCCTTCTGCGGCTGGATGGTCTCGGTCTTCATCAGCTGGTAGTAGTACTTGCCCAGCCTGAACTTCAGACCGAAGTCCTCTACCGTCTCCTTGATCGGGCCGTCCTTGATGATCGGCACCAGGTCGTACTTGGAGGGAGGAACCGGCTTGAGGCCAGCGGCCTTCACGGTGCTGGCGTTCACCCTGTCCTCGCCGGTCGCGAACAGGTTCTGACTGCTGCGCACACCGGCCGCGCGGTTGGTCATGTACGTCTTGGTGGCCGCGCGGATCGCCTGACCGGCATCCTCGACGCCACGGGCCGAGTTCGGACTCCACACCGCGACGTTCTGTGCCGGGAAGCCGAAGCTCTTGGCGGTGAACACTCCGGAGGCGTCCGGCACCAGAGCGCCGATGGTCCAGTTGTCCGGCAGCTTACCCAGCCGCAGGGACAGCGCGGGGGGTCCGTACTTGCGACTCATGTTCTCCCGGCCATCGGTGAGGATGTAGGCCAGGAAGGCGTGGTCGCCGTAGCGCTGCGGGAACTCGCTCATGTCGTCGAGCGCCTGCATCGTGGCGTCGATCAGCGCGGTGTTGCCACACGGCGAGTACACAGTGGCGATCGACGGCAGACGCAGCACGTCCTTGTCGTAGATCACGCAGCGCACGTCGTCGGCGAAGGTGTAGACCGTGACGCGGGTCTCCTGATCCAGAGTCTTGGACAGCTCCGCGAGGTCCGCGATCAGCGCGTCCGCGACCTTGATCACTGTGCCGGTTTGGGTATACATCGACGACGATGCGTCGAGGATCAGGCCGATGTGGTTGATGTAGTTCTGGGTGCGATCGCCCATTTCTCACTCCCTTGCGAGTATTCGACGGACACCGCCCGCCCCGGCCTTCACCGGGGCGGGCGGGCACTGCTAGACCGCCTCGGGGACGATCAGGTCGAACATCTTGTCGCCGTAGTTGTCGTGCACCTCGACGTTGCCGATGCGCTCGTCCAGCAGCTTGGCCAGAGCCGTCTCGATCTCCGGCTCGGGGATGCCCTCGGAGGCCTTGCGCAGCAGTTCGAGCTGCGGGTGCAGGGACTGCGCGGCGCTCACCAGGTCCTTGGTGGTCAGCACGTAGTCCGGCTTACCCTCGGCCCGAGTCAGGGCGAAGGTCTTGGCGCGATCCGCCGTCGCGCGGACGAAGGCGGGCTCGAACTTCTCCATGTTCTTGTAGACCTCATCGAAGTCCACGGTCGGGTCGAGCTTGCCGGGAGCGACCACGGCGCGCACAAGGCGCTCGGTGCCGTTGCGATCCAGCGCGGCGATCTCCACCACGAAGTCCAGCCGACCGGGCCGCATCATGCCCGCATGGATCTGATCCACGTGGTTGGTCGTCATGACCAGCATGACCTCGGTGCCCTTGGCGGTGATGCCGTCGAAGGACTCCAGCAGTTCGGAGACCTCCTGCGGCTTGCTGGTCGAGGACTGGGTGTCGATGTCCTCGACGAACACGACGGCGGGCTGGTAGAGCTTCGCCGTGCGCAGCACGTCCTTGACCTTGTCGCGGCCGGTGCGCGCCATCAGGAACGTCCAGCCGTTGGACTCGGCCACCTGCGCCGTCATGTTGCCGATCGACGACTTGCCGGTGCCGTAGGGGCCGTAGAGCAGGAGCGAGCGCTTCAGCGGGATGCCGTCCTGGCGGAACTCGGGCGAGAACTTGAGCGCACCGAACAGACCGGCGTTGAGCGTGGCGGTCACCTCGTCCGAGAAGACGATCTTGTTCGCGTCGAAGGTGGAGGTGTCCAGGAACTCCAGCTCGTCCGCGCCGACCAGAGCCTTACCCCGGTAGATCGAGTTGTCCTTGAGGTACAGGTCGATCTCGTCGAACAGCGCCTCGATCTCCGTCTTGTGCTTCTTCGGGCTGGAGACCACCACCGCGAAGACCGGGCCGTAGTCCGGGTCCATCGTGCTGGTCAGGGTGATGTCCGCACCCTCCAGGATGGGGATGCCGATCTTCTCCCACGGCACCTGCTTGGTCTTGTTGTGCGCGACCTGGATGGTGCGGATGACCGGCGGGCGGGTGCCGAACATCATCTGAGTGCTCTTGCCGATGGTCAGCCCGTAGCGGCTCTTGAGCACCTCGGCGGCGGCGTTCGCGCCGTCGTCCGGACGGAACCGGAAGATCCGCTGGAAGCTGATGACGGTGTTCTCCTCCTTCCGCTTCGCCTCCAGGATCTCGATGGCGCGGGTGTAGGTGGTGCCCTCCGGGAAGGTCATCCAGGGGAACTGGTGGAACTTGACCTCTTCGCCGGTGATCACGTCACCCTTCAGGCCGAGGTTCTGCGAAGCCAGGGCCAGCATCAGCATCTCGTTGGAGATGCCACCGTTCTTGTCCAACTCAACCCCTAGGTTAATTTTGTTAGTATTTATGTGCATGGCCCCCCACCTATCCGGATAAGTGAGGGCTTTGACGGAAGATCTAGTCCCCCGACCCATGGCCGCATGCCCAGCCATGTCAATGCCTTGCTTTCAGCGCTTTGATGTCCTGCGCTTGATGTTGAGTAGCGTAGCACAATCCTTTGAGCGAGCGCTACTCCGCTGCGCTGAGAAAATTGCCGAGGGCGAACAGTTCTTCGACCAGTGATGAGGTCATCTCGGGTCCCAGCGCATCGCGGATCGACTTATCCAGAACGCGCATCCGCCCTTCCGCCTGGCGTAGGGCCGCGAGTCCATCGGTCGTGATTTCGACCGAGAGACGGTTGCCAGATCCAGGCGTCCAGGAGCGACTTACAAATCCTGCGCGCTCTAGTCGGTACATCACCGGCAAGATGCTCTGTGCTGTGACCCTCAGAGTGCGCGCTATCTCCGCTGCGGTGATGTCGCCGACGTGATCGATCAGTTGCATAACCTCGAACTGGGCCTGAGTCAGCCCGCAGTCCGTCAGGACCTCATCGCAGCGCACACGCAGAGCGCGAGATGCCTGCATCAGGACGCGCGGCAATCTACCGCGCGCCGGATCGTATTCGTGCTTGGTCATCTATAGACCTTTCCGTAGTGCTTCTCGCACAGCCCGTCGTAGACGTGCGTACGCGCACACCGCAATCGCCAGCGCTGATATATGCATCTACCCTGGTTCGCTTCCGACTCGCTCAGGCCTAGCGCCATGTCGTAGCGGCAGCACACCCAGGAGACGATCGGGCCCGGCATCAGGTGGATGTTGTGATGCCATCGATGCCGGTAAGCCCTGCGACCTAGACCGGTCGGCTCATAGAGGAAGTGGCTGAGCGAGTCGATGCGGCCCCACAGCCTCGCCCTCACGGCTTCAGGCCCGTGCGATGGTGAAGGCTGATCAGTCCGATGACGTGGGCCAAGCACGTCTCATACGAGCCGAATCCGACGAACACCGGATCTGCTTTGGGGTCATGGGTATCCACCTCAAAGAGATTCCAGTGATAGCCGGGATGGGTCGCGCGGTCCCGGTCATGCTTGATCTGATAGCGCCTCATGGCTCACCCGTACCAAGAGACGATCCACCAGCCGGGCTGGTTCTCACCCTCGGGAGGCTCGATACCGTTGCGCTCCAGCTCCTCCTCCAGCCTGTCCTCCCAGGCCAGCGGTACGGAAGTGCTCGGTAGCGGCTTGGGATAGCCACGCCACGCAGTCACCTTGCTGTCCTCGATGGCCAGGTAGCGCATGGGTGATGCATCAGAGCAGTGCCAGCTCCACTCCACACCGTCGATCGGCTTGGTGTTATGACCGGCCCTACGCTGTTCCCCCTCCTCGCCCCAGCAGTAGCCATAGAAGACGATCGCATCAGTCGAAACGCTCATTGCAGTTCCTTTCCTAGATAGAAGTGCGCGCCGGTGATCGCCGCCATGTTCACCAGGCCGTTGACTGTCATGCCGTCGTCGATCATCGATGCGCCGAGGGACGACAGGATGAGCAGAGTCGCACCGATGTGCTCCGGTGGAATACCTTCCAGCTCCTTACTCATCACCTCCATGCACGCGCTGCCGATCAGCACTGCACCTGGCTTGGTGGCGCGTTGCAGTGCCAGTTGCTTGTCGGCATGGGTTGCCAGCTGGTCCAGCAGTCCCACATCCATGTGCGCTCCTATGTCAACTGCGGCGCTGCGCGCCGAACGGGTGAGAACTTGCGCGCCAACTTCTTCTTTCATGGTTCGACCAGGTCGATCACGACCTTGCGAGATTTGCGACGGTAGATCTCCAGTCGATCGTGCACGCCCCACCAGGACACGTGGGCAGCGCAGTAGTCCTCCAGCTCCCAGTTCTGCTCCAGCTCGACGAACAGGTCGTCATCGCCGCAGCAGCCCTCCATGCCCTCGCCGATGTAGACGAAGGTGTCACCCCCGTAGATCTGGAGCGCCTTCGTGGCGTAGTCAGCTTCATACACCGGCCAACTGATCATCAACGCGCGGTCGGGATAGCCCGCAGCGACCTGCTGGTCACCATCTTTCACGGGGTGGTAGAGCTTGTGGGTATTGAAGCCGTTTCCTTCACCGGGCGGCCTCGGATCGTAGGCGTCTACCTGCATGCCAGCTTGGGTCAGCTGCCACGCCCAGTAGCCGGAGCCTGCCCCGACCTCCACTATGTCCTGACCCATGAGCCTGTCCTCCAGCCACTTGATGTCGCCGCTAGTCGGTATCGCCCAGCTGTAACGGGCGCACAGGTGGAAGCGGGTCAGCCCGGCATTCGCCGCTTCTATCATCGCCTCGGGATGCAGAGTCCAGGACCAGTAGCCGTCCGGCTCGATCATCGGGTTGAACAGATACGGCCGTCCGGGGATGCGCCGCACGATGTCCCAGTAGGGATTGTCGATGCCCTTCGGAATCGGCTGGTCGAAGTCGGAACGGATGATGGGTTTGTTCTCGTAACGCGAACCTGGTGTGAAAGCACCCAGGAACGAGGTTCGAGAGTCGGCCCGCTCATACGGTGCGCTGGCCAACCTGTCCGCGAGGCGTATCAGTTGCTCCTCGGGAAGGTAGGCCAGCGGGGTGCCGTCGAGCAGGTAGGGCTCCCCTTCGCTCATGCCGCCGGACACCAGACGACTTCGCACGCATGACGCACCGGGTCCCAGATCTCAACCTGAGTGCGCAATCCCTGCGCGCACCCCTCCAGGAAGTACTGGTCCTTCACCGCCTCAGTCTTCGCGACGCGGTGATGGGAGCTATGAGCGCCATCGTCGTACGTGGAGACCATCCAAACCGGGTGCATCACAACTCCATTCCACATGGCGCGACTTCGAGCATCGCGCTGTCGCCTATGCGCATCACGTACTTACCGCCGGGTAAGCCGCCGGGCACCTCGTCGTCTATGTAGTAGGCCGCAAGGGCTGGGCAGGGATCGTCCAACGTGCAGCCGCAGTCCGGGTTGGGTCTACCGGCGGACCATCTCTGCCCATCGTCATCGCCGACTTCCAGCTCATGCCACAGACCAGCCATCAATCATCCGTCTCATTGATCAGGCCGTTGTCGTCCAACAGCCAGAAGTCGGTGACCAAATCGGCAATGCGCGCCGACTTCAGCCCGTCGCAGGTTCCAGATTCAAGGGCGCGGAGATCTCGGGCCAGTCTTATCCGGCGCACGACGTAGCTCACCGTTCCTAGCCCGTACTCGATGAACAAGACGATCCCCAGGGTCGCGGTGGCGATGCCGATGCAGGCCAGAAGCCCGATCTCGCCCTTCGTCAAGTGCGCTCCCAGTCTCAGGAAGTAGTAGATCAACGACATTGGTGCTCTCGCATGGGTCGGATTTTGAGTATTGTAGCATGTTCCCGAGGGCATGAGCAATGCCCGCGTAACCCATGACGAGCCCGCCGATGATGCCGATCACTGCCACCGTGATGATCAGATGGACCATCTGGTGCTGGAAGTTGATGAAGACGCCGTAGTGCCGCACCCTGGGAACCATCTTGATCACGTCAGTCGCTGAACAGGGTCGAACTCTGCGCAACGGATGACGGCTTCGCACCAGCGGCGAGGTTCAGCTTGACGGTGTTGGACAGGTTCTCCAGGCGCGCGTCCGCATAGAGGACCGGGCCGTCCCAGTAGATGTACACGCCGTCCGGCGTGAAGAAGAACTTGCCCATGTCACCACCCTCGTTCTTCCCGAACGAGAGGTCGTCACCCGGCAGCTCCACCGTGAGGTTGCCGCCGCCGCTGGAGCCAGTCGAGGAGTACACCCCGACAGCGGTGGTCATGGACGACTGGGTGGAGGAGACCTTGCCGAGGACCGGCACCTCCATGATCAGCTCGCCGTTCGGGCTGAACAGGTACGCCCAGCCGGTCTTGGTCTTCTGGTTGAACCGCAGGAGCTTCTCGCGCTGCTGGTGAAGCTCCAGCGAACTCTTCATCAGCGAGAGCGGGTACGCCTGGCTGGGGTCCGCCTTGACCTGATTCCACGCCTTGTAGGACAGCTCACCCTGCTGCACTACCAGGTCGTTGACGCTACCGGCGTTCTGCGTCAGGTCCGTGCCGGTGTTGCCGCCTGACGAGCCAGAGCAGGCTGCTGCGGTGCCACCGAGCGCTGCCACCGCTACCCCGCCGGTCAGAAGCTTGCGACGATCCATATTCCCCTCGTTATCCCTGTTGTCGTTACTGGCACACGTCGACGCTGAAGCTCGGCGGATCGTCCGCCGGACGCCAGTCCTTCATGTTCATGTCGCCAGCATCCTTGTTGTACTCCTCGACCGCCTGAGTGCAGACGCTCTTGTCGAGGGCGAGCTGGGCCCTATCACCGGTATCGGTCGGCCGATCTCCGAACTGATCCTTGTCCGAGCGGATCTTGATGATGTCGGCGGTGATCTCGCCGTTGAGCTGGTTGAACGCGTCCTGCGCCGTGGCGCGGTTGGTGGCGTCGTTGTTCTGGATCTGCTGTTGGGCAGCGCCACGAGCCGGGGCGAGAGCAGCGTCGATCTTCCAGCCGATCAGGGATAGGCCACCCGCCACACACATGACCACCACCACCGCGATGATCCACGCCATCACCGCACCTACGGCGTCACGCAACGCATCGAACAAGTTGACCCCCTGCTGGTATGGAAATTCGTTGAGGGACCACGCGGGCGCGTGGTCTCATCCGGTTCGCGATCCTCGCCCGGTCGACCATGATCGACGCCAGCTGAGCGGGACTCACCGAGCCGATGCCGAGCATGCCCGCGTCGTCGTAGAACCGCTGGACGAACTGTTGCAGTTGAGCCTTGCGCCTCTTCAGCAGCTCCAGCCAGTGCCTGTGGAAGTCGTACTCGAACTCCAGCAGCCACTCATACACCGGGTGCCCCGGAGCGATCATCTCGCCGCGTACGGTGAAGACCCTGACAGTACTCGGTTCCGCTGATGGCACATGCGCCGGGCTAGCGGTACCGTCCTCGGGATGCACGTAGGCATGACGCGCCTGGTGCTTACTGCGTCCCCATCCCATTTCTTTCACCCTTCCAGTCGATGCGCCGCTGCGCCCGGAGCCTGCGAGCAGCGTAGCACATTGCGCGCGCTATGGCACGCTGTTGCTATGCGGCTTTCCTAACCCCACAGAGTGCAGACCCATTCGGGCTTGCTCTGCGTTTTGCCGTTCACCAGGGTGGGGGCGTTGCGCAGTTCGATCTTGATGCAACGCCCCCACGCCGGGTCTGGATGCAGCCGGTACCAGGTGCCATACGCGGCCATTGCGATAACGAGCGTCATCATCATCACTCCGCCGAGGGCGGCGAAGAACCTGATGCCGACATCCAGGCGGAACGTGAAGAACGAGCCGATCGCAAGCCACGCGGTACCGACACCGACCAGCACCCAGAACAGGGTCATGCGATCTTCACGCCCATGTCCCACAGCGCGCGCAATTGACCGGCGGTCATCTTGAACATGGTCGTTATGCATGTCGCGATGTGCTCTGCGCCGCCCTCGACGGCCGCATTGAACAGGGCTATGCATGCGTCCGGATCACGGTTGGCGTAGGCGATGCCGAAGCGTCCTGCGAACAGGAAGTCCTCGGGCGGGTCGTCCATGGCCTTGCCCGTGGTCGTGTCGACGACGCTCTCGAACCCGTAGAAGGCACCCTCTGGCAGCTTGCCGATCGTCTGCCTGTAGTACGTCTCGGCGATACTGCCTAGACCGAACAGGCAGATCAGACCCTGGGCGCTGCTGTCACCCAAGGCCTCAGCCAGTGCGTGACCTCCACCCTCCAGGTTGCCGGATGCCGCCATGGCGACTGCGCGGTGCACCTCGCGGATGCGCTCGCGATAGCCAGAGACCTTCTCGCACGGGCCGTTCTCGTCACACATCGGCCGCCTCCGATGATGAGGAGCGGCCCAGTACGGCTGTGACCTGGCTACGCGCAGCGCGGTGCATGGTGCCGAGCCTGTCCTTCAGGACCAGCTTGCCGTCCTCGAACCGCTCGATGATGCAGGTGGTCTCGTGCCGGTCTCCGTTGAACTGAACGGAGACCTTGTCCCCCTGCGTGAGGGATTCCAACTGAGTTGATGAAAGACCGCTCCCCATCATTGGGGCTACTCCCGTTCTATCGCTGGGCGCACTGAGCCTGACTGAAGCGGATGGTGGGACCGAAGTTCTCGATCACCTTCACGCCGTCGTGGAACATGGCCATGTAGATCTTGTACTGGCCGGGCACGCAGTACGCGAACGTCGTGTAGTGGCTGGTGTCCGGGAATTGCAACGGAGCGCCCGGGATGACCTTGATCGACTCCGGCGCCTCGAACCAGATGGCGTGCGTGACGTTGAAGGTCCAGATCGACAGCTTGAACGTGACGCCGGTGGGTGGGGTGCCGGTGCAGTATCCGAACACGTCGGCATCCACCTTGCCGCCGCCAGCGATCAGGCCGCTGACGCTCTCCAGGTAGAGATTGCAGTCGTAGACTCCGACGCCGATGATGATGTGGTTCGGCAGGTTGGGTCGCGGCTCGGCGTCGACCTTGGGACTTGGTGCGGAATTGCCGCACGGGTTCCAGCTGTAGCCGCAGTCGCCACCGCTCGAACCGCTGTTGCTACCGCTGTTGCTCCTACCGCTACGGCCCGTGCTGGACGAGCAGGCGGTGATGGTGCCTGCGGTTAAGGCTGCGACGATGGTGATGGCCGTAGCTGCGCGAGTGATCTTCATGGTTCCCTCCTTCTACATGAGTTCGTGCGCCGGGCTCGGGGGAAGGCGAGCCCGGCGCGTTCGGTCGTTACTTCTGCGACTCGGCCTGATCCGCGCCCGACTCGTCGATGAACTTCTTGACGCTCTCGGCCAGGGCGGTCATCGCAGTCGCGACACCGAGGCCGAACACGGCCGGGTGCTGCTTGTCCTTGACGACCTTGACCAGCCCGAGACCGGTGCTGATCAAAGCCACTCCGGCGACGCGGATCAGCTCCAGCGTCTCCCTCTTCTTATCCACGGTGCTCCTCAGTTGTGGTGCCACCCGCAGCGGATCGTGCGGGCTGGTGCCGGGGACGGGGTTCGAACCCGCACTGGGGCTGTGGCTTTTGAGACCCGCCGCCTCTGCCAGTTGGGCCACCCCGGCTGCCTGGCTACAGGGCGATGAGGCGCAGGTTCTCTACCTCGCGACGCAGATGGCCCTTCGCGAACAACTCCGTAGCCAAATCATCATTGGCGAACGTGATGATGAAGTCGCCAGCGCCGAGGCAGCGGATGATCCGGATCTCGAAACCGATCGAGAGTTCCTCCATCTCGTCGGCCGTCTCCGGCTCCGGTACCGGCCTGCCGTCCGAGTACTCGATGCGCGCCAGCACCAGGCTGTCGATGGTGCTTGCGGCGTCAGCCCTCGTGAGTAGGGCATTGAGCCAACTGGTGGTGTGCGTGTTGAATCGCTCGGCCAGCACCCTGCGTCGCAGGCCCATCTCAGCCGCCATGGAGTACCCCTCTCTCATGAGCGCGCTCGCGCTCTTGCGAGCATCGTAGCATAGCGCTGAGCGGAAGGGCACTGCTAGCGAGCGCGCACGCGGATCTCTATCCCGGTCTTGGGCCAGCGCACTCCCTCGACGTAAGACACCCTCAGCAGGTGTCTGGAGTTATCGTCAGGCAGGACGCCAGCATCGACTATCCCGTCGATAAGCGGCTTGGCCGAACTGGAGTAGTTGCTCGGGTCCAGACGGCGAGTTCGATTGCCGGGGTGCACGATGACCTCGATCTCCGCCTTCTCCAGCGGCGGTATCTTGCGCACCTTCGCAAGGGTCATACCCGTAAGGCGCAGAGCTTTGACCCGCTTCATCTTCACCGCCCAGTGCAGCCTGTCATTGCTGCTCAGCAGCGGCATCTGCGGTACGGCTAGAGTCCACTCACGCACGTATCGCCACCGCCAGGGATAGCCAGCGGTCTTGACCCCATTCCGTTCCGCAGGTGCGGCAGCGGATAGAGGTCGCATAGGGGCTGGCCCATAGCGGAGTGCCACATGGCTTGCCGCTTACATCCTCCGGGCACAGACCGATCTGACGCGAGTCGCCCTTGCCGTCGATCTCGGCACGGCACGTCTGGTGCAGGTCTCGTATCTCGCTGACGAAGTCCTGCGGGGCGGGATGCTTGTCTGCCGCCCATGGCCAGTTGGCTCGCAGGAACTTGCACGCGCCCACCACGGACTGCTCGATGGTGCCACGGAACGGTCGCCTAGACCAGGCGAGGATCTCGCGCCAGTCGTCCTCCCAGGAGTGCAGGATCGCAACCATGCTGCCGCCGGATCGCAGGGCGAGAGGGCCGAGGCGAACGGGTAGCGGAGGAGTCTTGGAGCCGGAGACCCTATCGCCCGAGCCCGAGCCGGGAGCCAATACGGCTTCGAGAGAACGGTAAAGCTCCGGCAGCTCGGAGATGTTGCGGTCCGTCACCTCGGCGCAGCGGTTGCAGATGCGAAGCCTGCTCGGGCGAGAACACGAGAGGCAGGAGGTGACCAGTTGGTCCATAAGAAAACTCCCCGGTATGGATGACCTCTCACGAGAGTACCGCCATACCGGGGAATATCTACCAGTTGGTCTCTGGATCTATGCGTCTGGGCTGTATCCGGCATCCTTGGCGAGGTCCTTTGCGGCGGCCTCGGCGGCTGCCCACGGGTCCTCATCCACGATGTGCTCCTCGACGACCTCGCCCTCCATGGTCTCGGTCACCTCGATAGGATCAGCCTTCGGAGTCAGATCCAGGCGCACGCCGCCATCCACGGACATGCCGATCATCAGCTCCGGCGACTTGGGCAGCAGCTTGGCCAGGCGCAGCACCGTGGTCTTCTTGGCCATCTCGTCGAAGTGGTCGCGCCACGGGCCGAGGATCACGCCCTCCTTGGTCTTGGCCATGGCGAACTTGTCGCGGTGCTTCTCCGCATCGGACTTGCTCAGCACCTCGAACTTCACGCCGTTCGGATTCATCTGCGCCACCGAGTAGTACGCGATCGGCTCACCGCGATCGCCGAACAGCATCGGCTTGTGCTTGAGCTTCGGCTTGAGACCGTAGTCCACATCGAACTTGTCGTTGGCGTAGACGGTGTACGCATCCAGGGTCGCGATGCGACTGGAGCGGTACGCCAGCTCCGCATATCCCTGATAGCCGATGATCAGCTGAGCCTGGAACGAGCGCGACTTGCCGTTCCATAGCGGCAGCAGCCATGCCTGGCCCAGTACAGCCGGACGCAGGCCGAGCTGCGCGCAGGTCATCAGGCCACCCATGACACTGGTGGCGTCGCACTGGGCCAGCTTCGGAGTCTTACTCAGGCACGTCAGTGCATCGCGCACAAGCTGCGCTGCCTCGAATCCGCGCGGCATCGCGGCCTGGAACTGCTCGGTCATCGTCTGGATCTGCTGACGCAGGGTGATGGTCGGGCGCTGAGCAGGGTCTGACTGAGCCGCCACGCGAGAGGCGAGATCGGTACCCATGATCCTCCTAGATCTTGTGTGCGGGAAGGAAACGTCGCGACCGGAAGGGAGTGACCTGATCGCCTTGGGCAGAGAACAGCGCCGCCGTGTCCAGCGCGGGGCGAAGGATCGTGTAATGATCCGCGACTTCCGGCAGGGCGGACCGTAGAGATACCTCATCCACGGGGCCTGTATTGCGCCAGGAGACCACGGGGCGGCTCTGCCATGTACCGATCACGGCATCGCCGAGTTCGGCCGCTACGCGGGCGCGCAGCTCCTCTCTGGCGGCACCGATCTCCCGCATCTGCCTGGTCATCTTCTTGTACTCCGCCAGAGCGGCATAGGCGTCAGCGGACAGCTCCACCGATGCGTTCGGATCGCCGTGCGGGTGCAGATGGTCGAGGATCGCGCTGTCCAGCGGATGCGATCCCAGAGGGGGAGGCGTCGCCGTCTCGACCAGAGACCAGAACTCAGCCTCGATCTTGGTCAGGTCATCGATCAGGGCCTCGTCACGCTCCACGATGCGCATCTGCGGCTCCTGGCCCCAGATGCCGACCACCACGTAGGCGCGGCGCTTACCGGTAACGGACATGCCGTGCTGGACCTGAAGTTCGGCATGGTCGGAGACCTTGCCGTCCCCCCATTCCTCGGCGTTCCAAGGGCTGGTGGTCTTGAACTCCACCAGCGAGTCATCCTCGGCCAGACGGTCGGGGGTGTAAAGCTGCCAGGGCAGGTCGGGGTGGCCGAGCATGCCGCACCGATAGGCGGGAATACCGGTCTGCTCGGTGAACCAGTCCGCCAGGGGCTGCTCCAGGATGTGACCCCAGCGCATCTGCGGAGTCTCTTCGACCTGCGGAGCATCGGGGTGGCCGACCTTCTCCAGCCATACACCCATGGGGGAGCGCCACGGGCTGAGACCCGTGACTGCGAGAGCATCGGAGCCTCCGAGTCCCGAGCGGCGCAGCTCCAGCCACGCCGCTCGGTCAGTCTCGGGCTCACTCAGGACGCGTACGCCCTGCGGTATGAGAGAGACGGGGTTCGGCACACTACTCCTCAGTGCCTGGCTGCAAGCTCGACGCGCCTGCGGTGATTCTGTCGCAGGTCAATGCCGGTTGTCAGCCGGATGTCGCGGATGGTGTTCTGTCGCCATCGCCAGTCACTTGGAGTGTACGGCAGGGTACCGACGCGCCGATCTCCGATCCAGAGTCCATAGTGCGTGCCGCCGTCGATGCGCGCGTCTATGCCAGCACCGCGCAGCACTCGTATGAACTGCTTCACATCGCTCCTCCTACTCGTGAGTACCACCTCCTCGGTAGGAGCATCGTAGCATATTGCTACTCGGTCTGCACGTTGGGCGTGCTCTTTGGGTTGTTGATGTCCACCCCCTCCCATGCCTCGGGTCCGAGCCAGCCGAGCTTGGCGGCGCGGGTCGCCGTCTGCGCGTCCGATCCCTTGCGGTCCTTGTGCTTGGCGTAGTACGCGTCGATCTCTTCGTCGCGGGCCTTGAGTATGTACCGCTTATGGCCGCGCCGCACGTCGCTCATGTACCCCTGCGTCGCCATCGGTATGTCTGCGGCTATGGTTCGCAGGCTGTAGCCCTGCACTGCGAGGGCCATCAGCTTCCGTCGCGCTCCGGCGGCGGATCGCAGTGCGCCGATCGGCGGCTTCTTGATGGCCAGGATCTTGTCCTGGGTCTCCCGCAGGATCAGGTCGCGATCGCCGCGCTCGATGGCGCGCACGACGGTCGGAGCGACGCCGCACGCGTCCGAGATGGACGTGCTGTTCGCCCCCTGGGCGATCAGGTCCTTGATGTGGGCTTGAGTTCTATCCGCCCGGACCGTCTTGGATCTAGCCATTGATCGCTCGCTTCGGCAGGCTCGCCTTGACGCGAGCGACGACAGCAGCCAGTGCTTCGAGGGTCAGATGATGCCCTCCCGTTGTAACCATCCTGGCGAAGTCCTCTTCCGTGAAACGATGTCCGCTCTTGGAATGCGCGGGTTCGCCCATGAACGCGGTCATGTCTCGATCGAACTGGACCTCGCCGTTCGCGACAGTCCAGGTGCCCCATACCCTGCCCATGGTGATCGGGTACTCGTTATAGTCCCCGTCATAGAGCATGCTCACCACCTGGCAGCGCAGGTCGAGAAACGGGAAGGTCTGCGCTATCGCCTTCCAGTCCTCGGTGATCTCATCGCAGCTCGGCCACTTGCCGATGTTGTAATCGGCGCAGCCGATCCTGCCGTCCCAGTCGCACCAGCCGTGCGAGCCGCCGATGTAGGAGGTGGCGATGCGGCTGTTGTCCAGGTAGTGAAGGCGCAGCATGCCCAGCTCATCCATGGACCGATCCTGCCGGTCGAACAGGGAGGAGAGGTAGCCCCTCTCGTCTCGCCGCCCATCGTCTAACTCGACGAATGGGTCGAATATCCCCAGAATCTCGCGGGCGGCCTTCTCCCACTCCTGATCGTTGCAGTGCAGGTAGCCGCCGTTGGTTCGGATGATGATCTGCTCGGCCTGGTCCCTGGTCACATCCTTGCCATCGACCACGAGGCGTGGCCACTTGTCGTCGTAATGGTCACGCCTCGCCAGTGTGGTCATCATTCTCCTCTCTGCGGTACGGCCAGTGCGGATCGTCGGTGAACAGGACCGCGCCAAAGCGCTCGTCTCCGTAGACGGTTACATGCTGAGCACCGCACTTGCACTGGATGATCGACCCGAAGATGCCGTCGCCGCCGCTGATGTGCCCCACGCAGCCGTTGCGCAGGTCCCGATCATCGCACGGGGTCAGTTTGAACCCGCCGTCCGCGAGAGTGCGCAGAGCCGCCTTCACCGTCTCCAGCGCGTCCAGGAGGGTCGGCTTCGGCTTCATGGCATAGGTTCGCGCCTGCTCTAGAGTCAGCCCCGTGATGCACGGACCTCCCGCCTCGTGCCGGATGCGGTAGGTGCCGTAGTCCGGGTGTGAAGGATTGCGCACGCGGCTCTTGTGCAGGATGTAACCCCTGCTGCGCACGAGCCGCCGGATTCGGGCCTCGTGCGCAGCAGGGGAGATGATCTCAGCCACCGATCGCCTCGCGGATGTTGCTCAGGTCGGTGAGCAGTTCGTCTCTGACCCGATCGATAAGGCCCACCGTGTCCGTCCCCTTGCGGGCCAGCAGCAGCGCCTTGCCGTAGTAGCACGGCTGGGTTGCTACGCCCATCGCCACCGCGAGCGCTGTGGCCACCCGATTGACCTGCGGCTCGTCGGTGTTCAGACCCTGTTCATCGATCCACATATCCAGCTCGTCGTCGAGCTGAACGCAGTCCAGCAGGCTGCATTCCAGGTAGCCGCGCATAGAGGCGAGCTTGTTGGCCTCCTCCACCTCGACGGTGCTGACCGCATCGAAGTCGAGTGTCGGATTGATCAGGATGCCCTGCATGGTTCCTCCATCTAGATGTGTACGTCCACGGCGATGAGGATTGCATCGCCGGGCAGGTTCTCCAGGTACTCGTTGACGAACCTGCGGAAAGTCTCGCGACTGTCCTCGGTGTCGCTAGACATGCCCCACCAGCCCATCTTTCCCGCCTCGCGCCAGACGCCATCGGTACCCAGAAGCGCGAAGCCGGGGACCGCCCCGGTCCTCGCGATGCGCTCATGCTCGTATCGACTGGCGCTGAAGGTGTCCAGCGGGCACTCCAGCCCGTAGTACAACTTGCGCTCCCTCAGCTCGGCCAGTAGCGGCTGCTCACGGTAGGCCTTGCGCGCCGTATCGATATCCAGCTCGTTGGAGTCGATCATCTTGCGGAAGTGCGACCAGGGCTTGCTATCCGGGAACTCCCTGGCGACGGCATGGAACTGGTCATACTCCGCAAGCCTCTCGGCGGCTACCCGATCGCGCTGCGCCTCGAAGTCCAGCAGACGCCTCGGCCCACCGTCGCAGCGGTAGGGATCGGAGTTCGCCTCGGTCATCAGGCCTGGCGAGCCGTAGATCAGCTCACCGGAGCCCAGGGCGGACGGGATGCAGTTGAAGTATCCAGTCCACCGGCCGCCGATGCTCCACCAGTCCCACCGCGCCCCGGCGATGATCCCGCTACCGTCCTCGCTGGGCACGTCACGCGGGTAGGTGCTCCAGGTGAAGGCGCGAAGCCCATCCCCAGTCACTTGCAGCCCCTCCTCCGGGTCGTCCTTGCAGTACTCCGAGTTGTACGCCGCCGCCACCTCGTGCCAGGTCAGCGTGCCGCCACGCAGCTTCCCCGCCTCGCGCAGTTCCTTCACGCACCAGTGGCTGTCCGCAGTCCCGCCCTCGTACTCCTCGTACTGCTCATCCCGCTTGTTCTCGTCGAACGGCGCGAGCGCCTCGGTGAGACGATCCTCGACGGGAGTGTCGTCATCCTCGTCGGTGACGGGTGGCAGGCAGACGATGGTCACTGAATGGGACATGCGGACTCCATTTGCTACGTGGCGGGATCACCCGCCTTCAGATAAGGGGTGCCGAGAATCGGCAGTAGCTTGTCCAGGGATTCACGCAGACCGTCCATCCGTCCGCTCACATTGAGCGCGAGGAGCTGGCCCGTGGTCCTGGTGGGGTTGGCCCTGTTCTGTTCACAGAGCCACAGATAGTTGACCTTGAGGCGGTTGAATTCCTCGATCAGGTCCCACAGGGTCCTGGCGGTCAGATCTTCGAAGACATCGAAGACGTAGGTCTGGTCGTTGTACTCGCTCTCGACCTTGCCATCCGTAGCAAGCTTGGCGTCCATGGCTCCCTCTCTCGCGCGCTCGCGCTATTGAGAGCAGCGTAGCATATGCCAAGCGCTTGACACACGCGAGAGAGAGTCGCCACTAACGACCGCTTCTTGCCGCTTCCATCACCTCGGTCCACAGTCCGAGATCCAGATCATGCTTACCGCCATCCAGGTCCTTCATGTCGTCATCGGTGAGGTGGGGAAGCTCATCGAAGTCCCAGAAGGCGATCAGCCGAACTGGGTAGTAGCGATCTTCCTCCTCACTTACGTTGCTCTCCTCTCCGCCGAGGAAGGCGAAGCGACCTGCTGCATGGGGGGTTTTCTGAAAGCCCTTATAGACCTCCAGGATGCGCGCATCGAAGTCGACCAGGTATCCCCACTCGCAGAACAGCGAGTCGATCGGGAAGGTGCTGGCGTCCTCGTAGAGACCTGCATCCAGCATCGCCTGCGGATCGCCCTGGGTGTGGCGCAGCAGTTGGTACCAGCTGATGCGCCCGGTCGGAGTGGGACCTCCGACGCCGGGATCGAGATACTCGTGCAGACACCGAAGCTCCTCGTCGGTCGGTGGGGTCTCGTCGTCTACGGCGCGCAGGGCTGCCGCCGCGACCTTTGCCTGCGCAAGATCCGCAGTGCGCAGCCATCCCAGTACGTTGCAACCAAGAAAGCTCGGATACGAATCGTAGTGGTTGTATGCGATGGAGGTCTTGCCATCGGCCGTGAAGCCTAGGAAACCGCGAGTACCCATATCAGTCCTCACTCTGGGAGATGTTGCGCGGGCTGGGCAGGACTCGAACCTGCCTAGGCGGGCCGTCGCCCTATTTGGCCACCCTGGTAGTGGGGAATCGAACCCCTCCTGCTCGCCGAGAGCACGCCGGAATCGAACCGGCTACCTTTCCATTCAGCCCTAGAGCCCATGGCAGGATTCGAACCTGCGATGAGGGGTCATGACTTCCCTCTCGGCACCGGGGACCCGATGCCCGACCGCCTGCGGTCCATGGGCGTGAATGCGCGCTGTTTCTGCACACCGCGCTCCTGACGGGATTTGAACCCGTGGCCACCGCCGTGACAGGGCGGCGCTCTGACCTCTGAGCTACAGGAGCAAACCTTTGGGGCTACTCGCCGTTCATGATGCGCTCGATCTTGGCGGTATCCTCGATGCTCACCCAGTCATCGCCGAACTTCACGTACATCAGCTTGCCCCTGATGCGGTGCTCGTGATCTCTCGCCGCCTCCTCGATGAACGCACGGGCATCATGACCGGTCCTGCGCTTGCCCGGCGTGGTCGCGTTGGGTATCGATTTGTTCTTTCCGAACATAGTTCACCTCCTGCCAGCGTTGCACGGTACTTCCAAATGGTCGGTCAGATCCCACGCATGGGTCCGATCACCCTCACGGGCCATCGGGTCGCGCTCGCACGCCTCGATGACTTTGTGATAGCGCGTCATAGCCTCGACGCGCGAGTCGAATGCAACGATGATCGTCTCGTGCTTGCCAGCCCCGAGGGCGACCAGGGCATAGCCGGGACCGAAGCCCAAGTCGAGGAACGGATGAACCCGCAGATCCGCATAGACGTGGCCGCTGGCCTGGTCGAATGTGACGCTGCGGGCTATCGGTGAGGTCCTGCCGACCGACAGCATGATCCGCTGCCTCTCGACTCCATCGATATCCGGGGGCACGTTGGGGTGCGATATCAAGCGCTCCATGTCAAGCTCCTTGCATCTGCGAGGCTTTCCCGCATGTGAGCATCGTAGCACATGCGCGCGAGAGAGCGCTACTCCCAGAGCGCTTTGTATGATCCCTCGGATGTAAGGAGCCTGAAACCCTTGCCGTGGATGCGGGCAGGTATGGCTCGTGAGTCCTGACCTGCATAAAGAAGGTAACCATCCTGGTATGCCTGACTCCTGTTGGATTCCAGAGCGCCATGGCAGCCGGTGGTACCGCTGCCGCATACCAGCATCAGGTTCGATATGTCGTTGATCATGGGATCGGACGTGCCGCCCATCCTTCGCGGCTTGCGATGGTGGACGGAGACCATACCGATGTTCACGTCCTTGCCGCATATCTCGCAGCACCCCATCGCGCGTCCCCATACAGACGAGCGCACCACCTGACTCGGCCCTGTGGGTGCCTTGCGACGCCTCAGCATGCGGTCACCGCGCGAGTGCCGCCCTTGCGCTCGCTACCGCGCCATATGTGACCGCCAGCTATCCCCTCGAAAGCGCGGTCGGCCTTGGCCCAGGCGTAGCACTCCCTGCGCACTTCGCAACGCGAACACATCTCGCGCGCCTGGACGTACATCGAATCGGTCTTACAACTCGGTACATCGAACATCTCCGGATAGGCGATGCCCGCGCACGCCGCTCTCTCGCGCCAGTAGGTTCCGGTCATTACTGTCGCAACCTGATCGCGGGATAGCGCGTGCATGAGTTCTCCTAGGCCGTGTACCGCATCTGCCTCTTCGCGCCGCGCACCGCCTCGCGAGCGGCTGCGGCCATCTGAGAGCGGAAGTACGGATCAGCCACGGAGCCATGCGGCGGGGGCGGGCGGCTATCGCGTGGCAGCGGTACCCGCCAACCCTCCGCGCGCATGGCATCGATGATGATGGTCGCCCGTCGACCCGGTTCGTCCACTCCCCATAGATCGTAGACTTCTTCGAGGTGACGAGCTAGAGCGCCCCATGCGGCCTCTACCTCGGGAGCGCTCACACCATTTCCAGCCCAGCGGACTTCAGTGCGGCCTGATACAGCTGGCCGTATTCGTCGCGGTGGCGCTCACGCAGCTCGGCGAGGGCGCGATACTGGGCAGCGGAGCGAGCGGATCGCCGCTCGCGCACTTGATCATCGGTGGCGTACATCGCCACCCGATCGGCTTCCTTCGCCCGCGTCTTTACGGTGGAGGTAGCCTTCCGGCGGTTGCGCTGGTGCTCCTGCTGGCAGGGGATGCACCACGAGTGACGGCGAACCTGGCCGGTCTTGCGGTCCTGGATGGTCCTGAACATCTTGAGCGGCTTAGGGTCGCCGCACTTGGTGCACTTCTTCTTTGCGCCCTTACTCTGACTATCAGTCAGATCCTGGGTGCGATCCAACACTTCGGTCATACGGCCTCCTCGGCGGTAGGTAGCCCCTCCGAGTAATGTAGCTCATTATGATCTAAGTCCGATATCTGCCTTTCGATCTAGTTCTCTCGGCATACCCGGCAGACCCCACTGGCGGGACCGATGCCGTCTACGAACGGAGCCTCGCACTCCCGGCAGAGAGCGCGAGCCCTAGGAGCCACGCTGAGGGGCTGGCAGCGCTGCCCCTCGCTATGCCCCGCAATCGCTGCCTTGAAGCGCTCAGCATCGCTCTGAGCCGCTCTCTTGGCAGCAGCGCGGGCGAGCCTGCGCTCTCGGCAAGCGGTGCAGGATTCGCCGGGGCATCGGCGGGTGTAATCCCACTGGAGCCCGTCTTCGCAGCCCAGGTCTGCGCACCCATCAGGGCGGCGAAGGGCGAAGCGCAGGAATCTTGCCAGGCCATCAGCTCCGGGCTTGCGGTACAGCTCTCCGCACTCCAGGCGCAGCACCGCATTGGAGACCCGGTAGACCAGGCGTTCCACCGGGGTACCCCGATCGATCTCGCGAGCTATCCAACCGTTCGCGCAGCGCCCCATACCCGCAGCCGCGACCTGCTCCCCGATGTTGGCCCCGAATGCGCGGCGAACAGAGGCGACATCCTTGCGATCGATCGATGGCATTGCCCGTTCGCCTCGCGCACGCGTCCGAGAAAGCGCACCTGCGGTGCGAACGGGACCATCGCATCCATCCTTAGAACGAGAGAGATCATCAGAAGGTGAGATAGAGCTATCTAGGGTGTTGTCTAAGGCTCGTGCACCAGCTTGCGGCATCTGCGTCTCCACCTGCGCGTTTGCGGGATTATGCTGCGGAATCGAGCTACTAAAAGCGTGGCTAGAAATGTTCTGAGCCCTCATCAGGGCGGCAAGATCCGAGGCGATCCATCCGCGCTGAGTCATCGATGCCAGGCTCTTGGCGACGGTCGCGGCAGACACGGAGCGACCAGAGCAAGTGCGGGTGAGTGCCGCCATCGCCTCGCAGTCCAGGGCTGGGGCGCCCGCCAGCTCGCGATGCAGGCCGATGGCCAGAAGAAGATACTCGCGAGGGGTCAGGGCTGGGGCGTCGTCCGCTCCACCGAGCGGACCGAACGGCAGCGGGCACCAGCGCTCGGTGGAGACGACGCGCACACCGTCATCGCTGATCTCTACGTAGGGGGAAGCCAGTGCCGCACGCACCAGGGGAACGGATACCTTCAGCTGCCTTGCGATCTCAGTCGGTGGCAGCGAGCACCAATCACGAATCCACTTGCCGCCGCTGCGGACGATGGAGCGCTGACCGATGAGGGCGAAGACCATCAGAGCGCCCTCGGGAAGATCCCGGTCGTAGATCGCAGCGGTCGGAGCCTTCACGAACCGATGCGACTGGTAGGCGTCCTGGCGGTAGCCGCACTTGGAGTACCGGGTCCTGCGGTCACGCAGGATGGACACCCTCCGTGGTCGACTCGCGGCCACGGGAATGGATAGTACGGCGGGGACTGGAGGTGGAAAGGGTCTGCATGCTAACCTCCGATTACACGTTTGGTTGCGCTCTCCGTTGGGCTCGGACAGTGCGCGGAAAGCCCCCTGGCAATAGGGGGCTTTCTGGTGTCTGGAGCCGGAGCGCTAAGCGAGCATAACCCGCTGAGCATCAAGGGCGCACTCTCCACCCCCTTCCATGCATTTTCGCAGGTGGGAGCTTGTTTTGGAGAGCGCGCCCTAGCTTACGCCGCCTCGGCCTCTCGCGCCAGGCCGCGCTCATTCCGGCCATAGACGCGCTGAGACTTCTTCTTGGCTAATGCCCTTAGCCCATTGGCTAGGACCTCTAGCGCTTCGGACTTGCGGCTTGCGGGGCGGCAGCAGCCGTCGCAGCCGTGGACCTGCCAGACATCGCGCCTGTCGTACCGCGCGAGCCAGTCCAGAGAGTCCGGGTCGGGATGACCCACCCCGTGCGGGCAGATGCGCTCGCTCAGGGTCAGCTTCATCCCGTTGCGTACCACCTGGCGATCCATGCGGTGAACCAGCGGCCAGTGGTTCATGTGGTGATTGGAGGGATTGTGGATGCAGCATCGCTGCCCCGCGCAGACCGAGGGGCTGTGGGTGTGCAGGACCGGACGACTATGGATCTCCTGATCCGGACCATCCTTGCCGAGGATGGCGCTGATTTGATAGTCGTCGAAGATCATTGCATTGGCGATCCTGATGCCATCCCATGAACCGGATATGCTCACTGCCTGCTCCCCTCCGCCCATCGGCGGACGTTGCCGAGGTGCTTATCGGTGATACCGGTGCGAGGACTGACCGGCTCGTAGAGGGTCGGCGCGATCATACGGTCCCGCATTCCGGCCTCGGTCAGATCCATCGGGGTGAACTCGTCATCCAGCCATGCGTACGGGCGATGGCGGACATACTCCTCCACGCTCGGGCGCTTCCAGATCCGCAGGGGATCGCCTCGCTGCCACACGCACTCGATGGTCGGCAACTGCGGCAGACCCAGGATGGGGGCGATCAGCTTGTTTGCCAGATCGTTCCACGCGGTAGCCCAGACTAGATCCACAACGTCGGTCAGCTCAAGAAGCTGCCTGCCGTGATCGGGATTGAGCCACACCCGGATGCCACCCTTGACCCACGGGCGGCCGAGTGGATCGGTGAATGCCCCGCTGAGCAGGCGATGCGTCTGGAATCCCGGCGGCCTGCGGGTCGGCTTGGCCGCGTAGGGGTTGAGCGGACCGTCCACATCGATCAGCAATAGCGGCTTGTTCATCTCAGAAGTCTCCGTACTCGACCTGGTGGCAGGGCAGCTTGTAGACCAGCCGCCACAGATCGACCACCTGGTTGCGATCGTCGTAGACGGCCTCGACGTTGTAGCGGCCCCGGATGTTCTGCTCGAACAGCTGCGACTTGACCACGAAGTCCGGCCGCCTGTCCCCAGTGGGACGCATGTGCAGGTCGCTGTACTTGATGTTGTGGGCTCGCAGCCACGCCTCGGTCTGCCTGCGGTACTCCTCCTGGCGGCCGGACAGCAGGATGATCTTGATCTCGTCGTCGATGTACGGGTAGATGTCGATCAGATTGGCAACTGCCTCGTTCAGGCTGTCGGTCTCCAGCTCCTCCAGGTCGTAGGGACCCCTATCTGCATGCTTCGCCAGGGTGCCGTCGATATCGAACAGCACGCACCAGGGCAGATCATCGTCGATCACGCAGGGCTGAACTGGGCGGATCAGGTCACGCCACTCGTTCATCCACTCATCGGTCAGCTTCCAGCCGTCCTTGCGAGTGGACTGGTGGCGCTCCCACATGCCCCGGATGACCGACTCGCCCACTCGCTCCCCATCGCGCCGCCCGGCGTCCACGGCGATGCACTCCTCGACCGTCATGTCAGTCAGGTCGTGAACCCGGAAGATCACATTGCGGGTGGATAGGGTCGTGCGGTACCGATTGGGCAGCTTGTAGCCCATGTGGGTGTTGTCGATCACCACGTCGTATCCGGCGTCCACCGCACTCATGACGCCGCGCAGCATGGCCTTCTGAACCACCTTCTCGATGGCGTCATCCCATCTGGGGATGCTCATCATCCGGCGGTAGTCGTCCAGATTGAAGCGCATGGCCGAGATGCTGCGAGCGTACGTGCTCTTGCCAGAGCCGGGCAGGCCGTGCATCACATGGATCACCACCTCCTTACTGGACGGATCGTGACGCGGATCAGCCGCGAGATCGTAGACGCGCATAGGTGTCTCCCGTCAGATGCAAGCGCTAGAGCGCTCCTAGCTTTATATAGAGTATTGTAGCATGTGCTTTAGATGAAGCTTGGATGTGCAGCTGCCCCGCTCTCAGGCCTGCGAGAGCGGGGCAGCTGTATCAGCTCTGTTAGAAAGGCCAGCTACCATCACCGGCGGACAGCGAGGCCAGCATCGTGAACACCTTGTCGGAGAACCCGCCGATCTCGTACCGGTTCGGCTTGCTCGTGTCGATGCTGGATGCACCGTAACCCGAGGTGTTGATGCCGAACATCGGCACGCGGTCCGGAATGGCCTCCGACACGCTCATACCGCGCACCTTGCCGATCGCATCGTAGTAGCCGACCGAACCGCCACCGGGGTAGTGGAACGCCTGCATGTCCGAGACGATGACCACCCGATCATGGCCGGAGTAGCTGGCCTTGAGGGCGGCGACCGTCTCGGTACCGTGACCGACCGAGCCGACGCGCTTGCTGAATCCCTCGATGTCGCGCAGCAGGCTGCCGCCGTTCTTGAGCGGGTACTGGAAGACTCCGTTGGCGAAGCCGACCAGGTCCACATTCTTCGGACCGCACTTACGCGCGATCGCCACGCCGATCAGAGCGCCGATATCGACATGACGGATGCTCGACTTGGCCGAGACGTTGCTGAGCATCGATCCGGAGGTGTCTACCAGGACCAGGGTGCGGCCCGGCAGGTTGGGGATGTTGGCGCATGCGTGACCCAGCGCCTCCTCCAGCGGCTGACCCCAGCGCAGCGAGTTGAGCGAGCGGTAAGCCGACAGGAACCGGTACGGGAACTGGCGCGACTTGGCCACCTGGGTCGGATCGGCGATCTTCGACGCGATCTTGTCGTAGACCTCCCTGCCGAGCTTGGCCTCGTCGAAGTTGCGCAGGTTGCGCAGCAGCGCCATGTAACCCATCGACGGGATGATCGCCTCCCAGGCGGTGCGGTCCATCGGGCCCTGGAGCCAGCCGGACAGCGCCTCCCAGGTGAGGCCCGCCTCACGCAGCCGCTCCGCTGCACCGGGAGCCTTGATGAAGCTCCGGCGCTCGGCAAGGGGCAGAGACAGCAGCTCCTTGCGCTTGCGAAGCATCGTCAGCGACTCGGGGATCTCCTTGCCGCGCCCGTGCCGCTCGTCGATGATGTGCTCGAACAGGTCCCCCTGCTCGGGCGTGACGAATGCGGCGTTGAACCGGTCGACAGGGTGCACCATCTCGATCACGTCGGCGAAGCGCACACTCTTGTCTGGCGAGTCGTACTTGGAGTACGAGTACTCGCTGTAGAGGCGGCGCACCGCATCACCGGTACCGCGCTTGACCGAGATCGGGATGCGGTTGCGGCCATAGTTGGCGATCCAGTAGGCCAGCAGCTCTCCCGGCTCGTCGGCGCGAGAGCACGCCAGGGAGATCAGACGGCGGTTGATGCCGACCGGCACATCGTTGCGGATATCGGTCGGAGCCATGAGCGTGCGGGTACGCACCGCCTCGGCGGCGATGACGATAGACGCGGTGCGCATGTTGGCCTCGTTGCGCAGCCACGGGATGAAGCCCAGCAGCCACTGCGGGTCCTCGCGCGCAACGGCGGCGGCCAGCTCCTTCAGGCGCTTGGCCTGGTCGCTCTTGGACTCGTAGAACTTGTCCTCGCCCATATAGGTGACGGCCAGGATGAACAGGTCGCTCTTGGCGTCGCGCTTGAACGCCGCCCCACCCGTGAAGGTGGTGGTCTTCTCCCCCGTGGTGCGCACCGGCCCTAGGGTCGCGGTGCCACCCGAACGCTTGTTGAATCCAGACATGAAAAAACCCCTCTCGTCTTGACGGAGGGGAAAGGCATGGTAGCGCCCGAGATCAGAAGTCGGTGGCGGTGTTTTCAGTCTTATGCTCTACCTGACTGAGCTACCCCACCCGAAGGCGGGGGCAGGATTCGAACCTGCGACCGTAAGATTAGCAATGAAGTATCCGTCACCTGCGCTTCGGGCGCTGCCAAAACCTTTCCCGAGATCAGTGTGAATGGCGGTATTATGCCTCGAACTACCATGTGAAGGTTATTGAGAAGTAACCGTCATTCTTCGCTTCGGGATGAAGCCTTTGGTCCCTCCGAGATCAAGATGGCGATGGAGAGCGGGACTTGAACCCGCAGAATTCCGTTGCTTAGACAGAATCATTCAACCAATGAAGTAACCATCACCTGCGCTTCGGAGGGTGAAGCAGTAGATATGGACATCCCCGAGATCGAGTCGACCAAGGTAACGTTAGGCGCTTTAGGCCACTAAGCTACCCCCGGATGAGCCCAGGGGGCAGGATTCGAACCTGCGATCTCCCGCTCCCAATGCGAAGTAACCCTATGTCTGCGCTTCGGGAATGTCCATAACAAAGCAGGGGATGCGGCCCCGAGATCAATTCGGCTGGGAGGTGTTTAACGTGCTGCCATTGCACCACCGGCCCAGGAGTGGACCGGACAGGATTCGAACCTGCATCTCTCCATTAGAAGTGAAGTAACCCCTTATGCCTGCGCTTCGGGGCCGCATCTTCTCATTCTCTATTCAGTTGTGAAAAGCATCCCGAGATCAAGCCGGTGAACGAAAGCGCATTGGACCACTCTGCCACGACCTGCCTGCACTAGTCAGACAGGCGCTGGGATTCGAACCCAGGTTCTCTGTGAGAAGTAACGCTCAACCTTCGCTTCGGGATATGAAGTTTGACAGCTCCGAGATCAAGTCGATGCCAGGCGTTGGTGTCTAATTTACAGTTAGAAGTAACCCGGCTTCTTCGCTTCGGAACTGAGACTAAGCTACCGTGCTCATCGGCTAAGCGCAAGTCCTAACCGATGTGTCTGGCGAAGAACGCGGCGATCTCGTGGGTGTCCTCGTCCGGTACCGACGCCAGGAAGCATCCTGCCACAGTGAGGGCTGAGTCTAGATCGTCATTAGCCAGAGCCGTGGCGATCTCGTACCCGGTAAACGAGACTCCGTCGATGCTCAGACCCCCATACGGAGCGGGCCCCGAGCTGGCGATCGCCGCCTTGGCCAGGCTGATCAGAACGCCGAGCTGGGTGTTCATCAGTCCGTCCGTGCCAATCAGCGCCCTCCAGATCTTCTTGAAGGACTCCATGTCGTCCTTGGCCGACACAAGCTCCTGGTAGGCGATGTTGGAGGTCTCGGCGGAGTTGTGCGCGACCTCCTCCATGATCGGGCGCAACATGCTGATCAGCGCACCGAACAGCAATCGGGCGTTACCCTGCGGGTTGGCCTCGACATACCGCCAGATCATGTCGCCGAACACCTTGCTGTTCTCGGGCGAGGGCGTATTGCGCGCCATGTCCAGGAACGGCGGCACGTCCTTGGCGATCTGCGAGTAGTGCGCCTGATCCTGATTCAGGAACTCCACCGCCTTCTCGTTTGTATAGTCCTTGCCGACCCATACGCACAGCGCGCCGATAGAGCCCATGACCTTGAACTTCGCGGCCGGGTCCCCCTTCAGGGCGTTCGCCTCATTCAGGCCCCACCATGCAGAGCAGGCGAGCATCCCTTCGTCGCCGCTGTAGAAGCGGTACATGAGAGAACGTATCTCTTCGGCGAGATCTCCATGCGTCGTCCCCATGAGGACCCATCCTTTCGAAGCGCGGCGGACCGATGCGTACACCGGTCCGCCGCAAAGCCGGTGCCTACCTGCGAGGCTGGGGGAAGTTGTCGTTGGACAGTCCACCCTGCGGGAGCTGGAGCTTGTACCGCGACGCCTTAGAGCGGTACGCGTTCCATGCGTAGATGATGAATGCGATGTACACGTCGGACGGGATGCGCCGGTGCTCCTTCTGGCGACGGTCGTTCTCGCGCCGGATGCGGTCGCGCAGCACCAGGATCGGGTGATTGGCCTCCAGCCCCGCTCCGTCGCACAGGCGCTCCAGGAAGTACGTGCCTTCCACGGGATTGCTGTTCATCAGCAGCCAGTGCACGAAGGACAGGATGGAGGCGTGCACACCAACCTTGCGGTAGTTGGTGATGCCGTAATCCACCGACACCCGCAGGTGCGGGTACCGGGCGAGCACGTCCTCCAGTTCAGAGTGGCTGGGGCGCAGGCCACTACCGCCCTGGACGTAGCACCCAACCTCCCATAGGGCGATACGCCGCAGCGCCGCCGACAGGGTGGAGTAGTGCGACTCGCCAGCCAGGTTCAGCTGGTCACGGAACGCCCTCGGGCGACCCGTATCGATCACCTTCTGGTCTTCGATCGAGGCTCCGTAGTGCACCAGAAGCTCTACGGTCGCACCAGACTGCGCGATAGCTGCCAGCCGGTGCTGACCATCCACGATGACAAGGCCGCCATCCTGGGTCCTGGCGAACTCGACAGCCTTGGCGATGCGACGCCAGCGACCAGCGAGCATGTCGCGGGCGTACTGATCCACGACGGACTGGGAGATCGTGCGGTTGTGGCCGTTGCGCGTCTCCAGCCACAGCTTCGCCATGGCGGGAGTGACCTTCACCCACTGCGGGGCGGTCGGAGGTTCAGATTGAATGGCCTTGGGCACGTCATGCCTTTCTAGTGATGCTCTCGGCAAGCTCAGCATGTCAATCCCTGAGCATGCGAGCATCGTAGCATAATGAATATCACCGGGCAAACATCTGAGCGCATCTTTATCTCTAGCTATTGATATCGCAAGGTGTGCGCTATGCGCGCAATGTGCTACGCTGCTCTCAGCGCTCCCGCTCATGCTTCCCCGCCCCCCAGCGGAGCGGGGGCGCGCTGCCTCCGCCCTCGCTCGCTGCCCCACGCTGCGAGCGAGGGCGGCTCCAGGGCCACCCGGGTTCGGGACCTAATCGCCCGGGAGATCGGCCGTCGCTGGGGGCGGCCGATCTGCGACCCCGCCCTCACCGCACTGGGGGCGGGGTCGTCTGCATGTAGGCTACAATGCTCATAGCGATCGGAGAGGAGGTCTCCATGTTCCACCCACTATCCCAATTCGGCTCCGTGGTCGGTGTCGACTGCGACGAGATCACTGTCGCAACCGATGCAGCACTACACCCCGGTCGCGGGGTTCAAGGGCTCGCATTCCTGGCCAGCAATGGCAAGTACGGTCTCGCCCTGCGCGCCATCAACCCGAGAGATGGGTCCGATCGCACCACCGTGGCGGAACTCAAGGCCATCTCCTACGCCCTGGAGAAGCTGAGCAAGACTGCGCGCATCACGATCCTGAGCGACTCGCGCAATGCGTTGCGGATGATCGAGCGCTGGATATCCGGCGAAGAGGTCTACCCAGACGGTTACCACGCGGGTATCCGCGAGAACGGTGACCTGCCACGGCTGGTGGAGATGCGCGCGCTGATCCTGCGCGACCCTTCTCGCCTGACCCTGATCTGGCAGCAGGGGCATGAAGGGCACCCGCTCAATGAGTTTGCGGACTCGGCAGCAAAGCTGGCGCTGCGTACCGGCAAGGACGCGTCGCGCCTGGATGTGAAGACCCTGCCGAAGATCTGGGCCGCGACGCGCCTAGCCGATTGGCGCGCGCTACGCTCTGGAGCATGCCGAGCCGCGTAACACAGCCCCTGCTGGATACCGAGGATGTCTGGTACCTGGAGTACTTCGACGTTCAGGTAGAGGAGTGGACGGGGCTTTACCCATACACCGAGTACCACTCAGAGGTCGCGGCGTGCCGCGCCCACCTGGAACACAAGAAGAAGGTGCCCGGCGGTAACGCTCGGGTGGTGCGCGAGACCCGGCAGCGCTATCTGGTGACCGGACCGCTGCAACCTAAGCGGCCGTTATCTCGCCGTAATCGAAACGATAGGTGAGGCAGGTAGCATGAGCCCATGGCTACCTTCCTTGGGTTCGAGACTCTCAAGCTCGACGAACTGATTCCCTTCCCCGGCAATGCGCGTCGCGGTGACATCGACGGCATCCGCTCCTCGGTGCGCGCTCACGGCCAGTACCGTTCCCTGGTCGTTAGGCGCACCCCTGGCGGGGATGTGGTGCTCGCTGGCAACCACACGCTGCGCGCCCTGATCGCCGAAGGATTCACCGAGGCGCGCTGCGAGGTCATCGAGTGCAGCGAGGCTGACGCTATCAAGATCAACGTCGGAGACAACGGCTGGGGCGACAAGGCGACCAATGACGAGAGCGCGCTGGCCGACCTGCTGGAGCTGCTGAACGGTGACTTTGAGGGCACCAGCTACACCCAGCAGGACTTCGAGGACATGCGCGGGCTGTGGGATGCGGATGAGAACTCCACGCCCGATCTGGACAAGCTGGCGGACGAGCTGGGAGATCCGGTCGACTCGGATCTGTGGCCCACGCTTCGCTTCAAGGTCCCCCCGCAGGTGCGCGACGACTTCTATGACCTGACGAACAATTGCGCCAATCCGAATGACGACAACAATCGGTTCATGCACCTGATCCAGAAGGTTCGGAGTGCAGAGTGACCTTCAGGTTCCTAGTCTCGTTCCACTATCACGAGAAGACGGACCTACAGGCGATCGTCGATGCCTACAACGGCCCATGCGAAGTGTTCGCCGACTCCGGCGCGTACTCCGCCGCCTCTCTCGGTGCGACGATCAAGCTCGCCGACTACGCCGCATGGCTCAAGGATTGGGAACACCTGCTGACCATCAAGGCGACGCTGGATGTGATCGGGGACCCGCAGGCCACCGCCCGCAACACCCGCACGCTGGAGCGCCAGGGCATCAACGTGCTTCCCGTCTTCCATGTAGGCACCCCATGGGGCGAACTGGAGAAGATGGTCAAGCAATACGACTATCTGGCCCTCGGGGGAATGGTCCCGCACAGCGGCAAGGCCGATGCGGTGATGCGCTGGCTGGTGAAGGCGTTCCAGGTAGCAAGGGAGACCGGCACCGTCTATCACGGCTTCGGTCAGACCAGACTGGAGACCATCAAGAAGCTACCGTTCTACTCGGTGGACTCCTCGGCATGGTCATCGGGGATGCGCTACGGCACGATCGTCCTATGGGATGAGAAGTCATCGAACTTCATCAAGCTACAGGCGTCAGACCCGGCTCAAGCGCGCCGCTATGCAGCTCTCTTGCGCTCTCATGGCGCTAATCCGTCTCTGGTCGCGAAGCCAGGCTTCGCGATGCTCTCGCGCCGCACGCCAGAGCAGTTCAGGCGTGAGGTCTCGATGATGCGCGGAGCGCCAGCCATCGCCTATATGCGCATGGGGGAGTATCTGGCGCGGCGTCACAAGGTGCCCAGGCCCGCGAGCCTCGGCGATGGAAAGAACGGCACTGCCGTCTATGTGGCGGACGCCGCGATGAGGCATCTGGTGGACGCCGCACCCATCGTCAATGACGTTGGAACAGCTGTGTACTTGGCTGCGGATACCGGCGGCAGCTGCATGAAGATGGCGCTGGACCATATGCGCGATACCGGTACGCATGTCTATCTGGCCAACACGGCTGCCATCAATCTGCGCGGCGCGGCAATGGTGGCGGGTGGCGTAGACGCTAACGAGGTAGACAAGAGTGTCTACATCGACGAGATCCGAAAGAAGAAGGATGGGGAGAATGAGTAAGCCGCTTGCGGTGGTGTCCCTCTCGGGCGGGATGGACTCCACGACCCTGCTGGCCCACCTGCTGCAAGACAATGAGGTGCTGGCTCTATCGTTCGACTACGGACAGCGCCACCGCAAGGAGCTGGACGCGGCCAGGGATGTCTCGCAGTACTACGGCGTCGAGCATCACGTGATCGATCTGACCTCGGTGGGCAAGCTGCTGACCGGCTCGGCTCTTACCGACAGCTCGGTAGAGGTTCCCGAGGGTCACTACGAGGCCGAGAACATGAAGGCCACCGTCGTGCCGAACCGCAACGCGATCATGGCCAGCATCGCCATCGGTATTGCCAGTTCGCGCAAGGCGAAGTTCGTGGCTCTCGGTATCCATGCCGGTGATCACGCGGTCTACCCGGACTGCCGGCCTGAGTTCGTCGAGGTGCTGCGGGAGCTGGCCTCTGTGGCGCTGGACGGCTTCCATGCCCCACGCATCGAGACTCCGTTCGTGCTGTGGTCCAAGACTGGCATTGCGCGTGAGGCTGGACGCCTCGGGGTCCCGATCGAGCGCACGTGGAGCTGCTACAAGGGTGGCGAGAAGCACTGCGGCCGATGCGGTACCTGCGTCGAGCGCATCGAGGCGATGCGGGACGCAGACGTGGCAGATCTGACCGAATACGAAGATAAGGCGTTCGCCGAGGGGGTGCTGGCCTGATGTATGAGATCGCGGTACGGCATAACTTCGAGACCGCACATCGGCTACCGCACCTTGAGGGCAAGTGTCAGTCTCTCCACGGGCACTCCTGGTGGGCTGAGGTCACCGTTGCCGCACCTGTGCTGCGCGGCGGCATCCTAGTTGAGTTCGGACCGTTCAAGAAGGCCCTGCGCGAGTGGATCGACACCAACCTCGATCACGGTGCAATGCTCGGCTTCGATGATCCGCTGCTGCCGATCCTGCGCGGCCACGGCAGCAAGGTGTATGAGTTCACCCACTGGCCAACGGTTGAAGAGGTCGCATCCGAGATCGGCTTCAAGGCTCAGGAGATACTCACCACAATCACGCGCGCACCGGGAGCGGCGGTCATCCGCTGCGATGTGCAGGAGACTCACGTCAACCGAGCATCTTGGACGCCGCCGCATGATGCCTGAGAAGTCGCTGATGGTCAGCGAGGTATTCGGCCCAACCTTCCAGGGGGAGGGGCCGAGTACCGGACGTAGGGCGGTATTCATCAGGCTAATGGGCTGCAATCTGACCTGTAAGTGGTGCGATACGCCGTACACCTGGGACGGCAAGAGGTTCGACCTGCGCGCCGAAGGCAAGCGGATGCAGGTCGCTCGGATCATCCGCAAGATCAGCGGTAAGCCGGAGCTGGCGGTTATCACCGGAGGCGAACCTCTGCTGCACCAGGAGCAGAGTGGCTGGATACCACTCCTGGATGAACTGGTCGCACATGGCCTGAAGATCGAGATCGAGACCAACGGTACCCAGCTGCCCACGACGCAGACGGAGATGCGGGTGGCCCGCTTCAATGTCTCGCCGAAACTGGCGCACGCGGGCGACAAGGAAGATAAGCGCCTGAAGTACGACGTGCTGCGCGCGCTGGTGGTGACTGGAGCGGCGATCTTCAAGTTCGTCGCGCGCACCGCCTCTGATCTGGACCAGGTGGAGCGCATCGTAGAACGGGCGCAGATCCCTAACGAGCTAGTCTGGATCATGCCCGAGGGTACCGATGCCGAGACCCTGACCCGGGGCATCCAGACGCTAGCGCCGCTCGTCGTGACGCGCGGATGGAATCTCACTACGCGTCTGCATGTGATCGCGTATGGCGATAGAAGAGGTGTATAGATGACCGATACCGCTGCCGCTCAGGCTGGCGTGCGGGCGCTGCTGCTTGGCATCGGAGAGAATCCGGACCGGCCTGGCCTGAAGGAGACTCCGCGCCGGGTGGCGAAGGCGCTTATCGACTTCACGACACCTACCGGTCCAAGTCCGCAGGAGCTTCTGGCCGTCACATTCAACGACGCCGATCCCGCACCGGACCAGATGATCACAGTAGGGCCGATCGAGTTCGCATCGCTCTGCGAGCATCACCTTCTACCATTCACCGGGCACGCGTATGTCGGCTACATCCCCGGCGCGGCCGGGGCGGTGGTGGGCCTGTCCAAGCTGGCACGCCTGGTGGACTGGTATGCGCACGGCCTCCAGATCCAGGAGCGCCTTACCGCTCAGGTGACAGGGGCGATCGACAAGTACCTCGATACCCTCGGCTCGGCCTGCACGATCCACTCGTCGCATTCCTGCATGACCTCTCGCGGCGCTCACAAGCCTGGTGCGATCATGCGTACCACCTCCCTAACTGGAGCGTTCCGGGATCAGGATGCGACCAGGGCAGAGTTTCTAGCCCACACGCGCTGCTGCTGAGGGGTGTGCCCGAGCGCGCTCTTATGCTACGCTACTCAAGGCAGATGCACGCGAGATCTATCACCCTCGTGAGATGCATCAACACATTGAGTCCCTACCCCCGGGAGAAGGGAGTGGCATGGCCAGCAAGCTTTACCGCGTCAAGACTCTGACGCTAGGCGAGGTACCCATCGAGGAGGGTTCCGAAGCCAAGGAGCTGGAGGAGGCGATCGCCAAGGGCGAGGAAGCCGTCTTCGACCTCTTCAACGAGTACGAGATCGGCGTCGATCTGGATGACGCAGAAGTCGTCGGCGTAGAGATCATCGACGCCGATGGCAAGGTCATCGCCAAGAGAGGCCAGGAGTTGCCCGGAATCGTCCGGGTCTAGAACGGAGCAACATGCCCAGGCAGAAGAGGTCGGTATCCCCGAATCCGGGTAGGCGCAGCGGCGAGCCGTCGAAGCACCAGCGGCGCGTCAAGGCGAAGCTGGCCGAGCGCACCGCGCGCTACGAGGCCGTGCCTGCCCCGATCAAGGGCGGCTTCAGGAAGCCGGGTTCGCAGAACCTGCACCACCAGTAACCCCTACGCGGGGGGGAGTCCACCACCCCCTCCCGCACCCGCCCCTGTCGCCCAATTGGCAGAGCATCCGGTGCACCGGAGATCGAGGTTCAAGTCCTCGCGGGGGCTCTCTGCGGCCGACCGGCCGTGAGAGGAGGAGGTTGTGGATCTCAGTGGGGAGGCCAGACGCATCGGAGACGCACTCCGGCTGCACTGGCCTGAAACGAAGTTCTACGTCTCAACCCAGCCGTCCGAGGGTGAGCATTGCGCTCTGGTGATCGTCGAATGGGAAGACGCACCGCGCGCCACCATGGTGCGACATGTAGCCAGGGAGGCTGCTGACTTCTCCACCAGCAAGAGGCCGGGATGGAAGATCGCCTTCCGTCACCGCATCTCCCGCGACCTGCGCCTTCGGGTGCGCGAGGTGATTCTGGCCCAGTATCCGGGCTATGACTACATCACGCAGACCGGTGATCTGAATCCGGATGCCGTCTGGCGCTACCTCGCACCGCCGATCGTGATCCCGGTGGATGAACTCGGTGAAGAATCCACGGTCAAGTGCAAAGACCGTGATGGCAACTTCCTGATCAAGGCGGTCGCCTATGCGATCCTGCGGCGCGAGGGCGCGAAGGATGTCTAGCCATATCCGGAGGGGGGTGAAGAAGGGTGAGAAGACCTAACTGGCTCAGGGATATCATCGAAGGCATCCGGGAGGGACTCGAAGAGGGTCACGAGAGCGCACATACGCGCGTGGTGGTGCAGATGCCGCTGGATTGGCCGTGCACGACGTGTAGCGGTAGAGGTAGCGGGCCCAATCAAGATGCGTGCACCAGGTGCGACGGCAGCGGCTATGCGTTATCGCCGCGCGGCGAGGAGCTGGCCTCCTTCCTGAAGCGGCATGGTTTCACGCGCTCGATCCGATAGGACCCCGCGATGCAAGCGGCTGCGTCACAGGCGCAGCCGCTTGCTGCTTGTGCGCTGATCTTGCGCACATGCTACGCTACTCGCGCGCAAGAAAGCGCATAGAGAGGAGCGCACCCATGGACGAGATCATCATCGGGGCGGGCTGCAAGATCGAGTGCGGCGAGAGCTTCGGCCGGACGATCATCGACCTGATCTATCCGGGCGACACGGTGACCCTCAGCTTCGAGGGTACCGACGAGGAGATTCGCGACTGCGCCATGCGGCTGACCCTGGCTGCGGCGGAGGTCTACAGCGACGCCGGTCGGCGCATTGCGGGCCGTGGCTGATGTTCATCGAGCGCAGCGGTAAGAGGGGCAGAGAGCCGCAGTATCTGATCTGCTACCCGTCCGTGACCGACGTGGGCGATCGTTCGATCCTGATCGACAACCTGCGCGCCATAGAGGCTGGCGAGGTGGATGTCGAGCCGACCGTCTATCACTCACCCTCGGGCAGCTCCGAGTTCATCGAGGTTGAGTGCAAGACGAGCCTGATCGATGACCAGCCAGGCAGACGCGAGACCAGAGTCAAGACCCTTCAAGGGGATCTTGTCGACGAGCTGGAGTGGTGGATCGAGGGGGCTGGTAGCCCAAAGAAGGCTGGCAAGAGGAAGATCGGAAAGAAGCCGTGGCGGCCTAAAGCGACCTTCTATCTGCTAGCCGAGGTCTTTCCGCTTCCCGGCGGTGAACGGCGCTTCACGCCGATCGGGATCTTCTTCAAGCTGGCCAAGGCCCAGGACTGGGCGCAGGAGATGACGAAGGACTACGAGCAGTCCGCAAGCCAGTTCGACGACTCACCACACCCCCTGGAGTTCTGCTGGTCCACCGATAAGAATACCGGCGAGATGTCGCTGCGTACCTCGATCAACGGTATGGGTGTAGGCATCGTGCAGTTCATCATCCAGGGGATTCCCTGCGATCCTGCACTGCGTGACACCTATAACGAGATCAGGGCGGTCGCAGCAGAGCGCGCTCGTGCGGCAGGCGACGAGAAGTCGGCGCTGGATATCGAGGCCAGCAAGAAGGGTCGCAGAAGGGTGCATCGTGGCGACTGACGGTCCGGATCGAATCACCGTTTGCCTGGACGCAGACGCCAGGGCCGCCCTGGCTCGCCTGCTAGGCCGTACTGATCACTCCAAGACGGAGGTCACGCAGCGCGCGCTGAAGGTCTACGACCTCGTGGACGATTCCATCCGCAAGGGCGGCAGGGTCTACGTCGAGGATGCAGACGGCAAGTTCATCGAGGTGAGAATCCTATGAGCGACGTGGCCCAGGCGCGGCACGTGATCGACCATTGGGATACGGCCGCCAAGATAGGCGATGACGAGTGGGAGCTGGACGGTCACGAGTTCACCAGGCAGGAGGCGCTGGATAAGGTCGCCAGACTGCGCTCGATCGTGCCAACGATGGATCACCGCCCTGTGCACGTGACCGGGCACATCCAGTTCACCGAGGAGGCTCCGTGAGCAAGGAGCCGCTGCAAGGTGAGACTTCCGAGGACTACTGGGACCTGATCGCGCCGACCGGCATCGGCGGCGGCTGGGAGCTGTTCGGTAAGAGGCTGGATAAGCAGTCCGCCAAGAATCAGGCTGCCAATGCCAATGACATGTTCCCGCTCGCCGACGTGCGCGCGGTCCATGTCACCACGTCCATGCGCTTCACTGAGGAGGATTAGTGGAGCCAGCATTCAGGATCATGGACTGGGTGATGCTCCAGAACTGCCCGAGCCCTGGGATCGTGCTGGATCGCCAGGTGCGCGAAGGCGAGTTCCACTATCGCATGGACTGGCCAGACCACGCGAAGGACCACAGATACTACCCGCAGAGCGATCTACTGCCGTGGCGCATCGCGATGCAGGATGACGAGAGGAGCAGGTCATGAGGGGTTTCTTCGCGGCACTGATCAGCGGTGCGGTCGTGCTAACCGGTCATGTGGTCGGGTTCCCCATGTGGGAGGACTTCACGGCCGGGGTCGTGCTGGGCTCCCTGCTCAGCGGACCGACGACCACGATGCTGTGGGATGACGGCCATAAGCGCAAGAACAAGAGACTGCCGAAGTAGACGGCAGTCGACGGTAGACAACGATAAAGGGATCGAATGATGGGGATCTTCCGGAAGCGGGGCGGCTCGGCATGCATCGTGACGGGCTGCACGGACCCGATGCTGGCACTGGTGCTCGCGATGGCGCTGGTGAAGGTCGCGCCGAAGGTGCGCAAGAGGCGGGCGAGGTAAGCCGGGAGAAGACGAAGCTGTCGCCGGAGAGGTGGGCTGCAACAGTCACTTTCGTACTGGCGAATCAGCCGGAGCTGGCTGGCGTGACGGTGCAGGCGATGCAGGAGGGAATCCTCATCGCCAATGACCGCCTGCGCGACCGCGTTGCTGCCGTCAGCATGGGGCTGGTCGAGGCCATGAACACGAGGCCGACCCACAAGAAGCGGCGGCATGACGTGATCATCCGCGCGATCAAGGCAAGCGTCGTGTTCGGCTCGAAGTGGTCCGACGACATGATCGCCAGGGAGAGCGAGGCGCAGAAGGAATGAGCGCCGCAGATCTCGCCAGGGCTCATCCCGCAGCAGCGCAGGTCGTCCTCGGGGTCTATGTGACCTTTCTGGTCGGCGCTGGGATCTGGTTGGTGATTCAGTTATGGAGGCGCAGGTGAGCGACCAGCCAAGCTTGGGGCCGGAGCAGATCGACAGGGCTGGCTGTACCTGCTACGGGTGCATCCTTGATCGGAACGTGCCCTTGGATCGGGCGACCGTGACGCAGGTGCACGACATGCTTCAGGGTCGGCTCATCAATGCCACCGGCATCGACAGAAGCGAGTTCCTGACCGTCTGTGACGGCACCGGCAAGGTCGTGCGGGTGATCAAGCCGGAGAGCAACGATGAGTTTCTCGACGCGATAAACACGAACAACTGGAGGATCAGATGATGGACGAGCAAGGACCCGCCGAAGTCTCAGTCGAAGATCCGGATGAGCTGGACTGCGCACCGCCCGGCGCGAAGCTGGTGGTGTATCCGATCCGCTTCCCGGCCGATCGGGTCGAGCAGCTGCGGCGGGTCGCGGAGTCCAGGGATGTCAAGCCCACCGTCCTGGTGCGCGACTTCACCCTGATGATGCTCGATGTCGTCGATCGCAAGGGCGCGGAAACCAGGTGAGCACACTGCTCGGCGGCATCATCGATGCCGCCGCTGGCGGCCTTGGCGGTTACGTGTTCGGACGCATTCGCGGTGCGATGCTCAAACCGAAACCGAAACCGGACCCGACGCCGATCTGCCTGTGCGGTCACGCCATCTCGTTCCATGAGGACAAGATCGGGCGGTGCATCAACGTCGACCTGGAGAAACTCAAGACCGAGGTGGCCGCCCTCGACGGCAACGGTGACGTGATCTTCGATGATGACGACTATCCGGTGTTCAATGTCACCGAGTCATTCGTCGAGAAGCCGTGCGGCTGCCTGCACTACGTCGGTCCAGATCCGATACCGACGATGATCGCACTCTGAGGGGGTGAAATAGATGAGTGGACAACTCATAGAAGGTGCCGTGATCGCATTCGCGGCAGTCGGCATCGGCTTCAGCCTGCCAAGTAGGCGCAGGAGGCCGAACCCGAAGAAGGCGATCTGCGGCTGCACACACCACCTGGCCCTGCATGATCCGGAGACCAGGGAATGCAGCTCCACCGTACCGGTGCCGATTTACGACAGCACTGGTGAGGTGAGAGGCTACGAGCGCAAGCCGTGCGCCTGTAGGCAGTACATCGGGCCGCCTGCGGCCTAGAACGACAAAACAGCCCTCCGGTCCCGAAGGACCGGAGGGCTGTTGCCATCTCCCGAGATGATCTTAGTTGATGCCGAGTGCCGCACTGGTACGCGGACCGGCGATGCCATCGGCCACAAGGCCTCGGGTCATCTGGAAGTGCACTAGCGCAGTCATCGTGAGCGGGCCCGCCATGCCATCGATGGCCAGGCGCGAGCCGTGCCCATTCAGAGCGCCCTGTACGAGCTTTACGCGGGCCACCAGAGCACCCCACGTATGCGGGCCGCAGATGCCATCGGCAGCGAGCCCATGAGCGCTCTGGAAGGCTCGCAGGGCTGCCAGGGTGCGAGGCCCGAAGGCCCCATCCTGAGCCCCCGGAACCTGCCCGGCGAGCATGAGTGAGCGCTGCATCAGGATCACAGCGGCTCCGGTGCTGCCCTCGCGCAGGATGGGCAGATTGGCGGGCTGCGGCACGGTAGAGGCAGCGGGCCACTGCCCGTACTCGTCGGTCATCGCTTCATCCAGATCGACCTGCACGCCGCCGATGTAGTTATCGACAGCCGTCTGGCGGATGGAAGCCGACCCATGCCACTTAGTCGGATTACCGGACCAGGCGAAGGTCTGCCATGCGTACCTGAACCCCGCTGCGAGGGTGGCTGCAACGGTGTCGTACCCACCATAAACGCCGACCAGATCCTTCGATCCCTCGGCGTCCGCCACGCCATGAAGATAGTCGAGCACCGTGGAGATCTGGGCGAGAGTGGCGTCGAAGTCGACCGAGTAGTAGATAGGCACGCTTGCCGGGGCTCCGAGCGCCTGAGCCTGCGCGCGGGCCGTCCTGCCATCCGCTAGGCCGCCCTGATAGCCGCGCAGAGCCATCTGGGCGGTCGTCTCCCAGTTGAGAACGACCGAGATGCCAGCGCCATGCAGCGCGGAAAGCTCAGTGGCGGTCAGATTCTTGGAGGGGTCAGTCGACAGGTAGCGGCAGACAAACCCGATACCGGCGGACTTCAGGGACGAGGTGTCCGGATGGGTGAATGCGTAGTCGGCACCGGCAGTGGTCATGAGCTTGCCTCCGGGGGAGATGGAGCTAGTTGAGATAGGTGCTCGATGATCTTCTCGATTCGGTCATCCTGAGCGGTCAGATGCGACTGTATCTCCAGAGCCTCGTGCAGCGCGGCGGAGGCATCCTTGAAGGTCTGCTCCGCTCGCGCGTCCGAGGCCTGGGCCTGCACGTTCTGGCCGACCATGATGATCGAGAGAAGGACCAGCTGGAGGAAGGTCTGCGCGATCCACGAGATGATCGCAGCCGTGCCCAGCCGGATAGCGGACGGTAGGGAGATGCAGTCGAACAGCGCGAACGCATAGGCGCACCACATGCTGCCGACTATCTTGGTGATCACCAGGGCAAGGCGGGTGTTGAAGCGGGTGATCACACTGCCGGTCGGGTGCTGATCTGCGACCTTGACCGGGCCCTCTTGCCTGCGCTGTTCGATGTGAGGGTGCGGCATGTGCTCATAGGTACTCATCGGTGCGTCACCAAGAGTGTGACGACGATGGCCATGGCTGCGATCAGCAACCCAGTGGCGGTACCGAGGATCGTGATCAAGAACCGACTGCGGTTGGTGTCCTTCTCTTCCACTCTCTCCTCCGTCTCCTTCTCCTTCGTGATGGCGTTCACCTTGATTTCGACTGCACCGACGCGGTGCTCAAGATTGTTCACGTCAGCTCTATCCGCCTTACCGGTCAGGACGTTCATCATCAAGTCCAGCTTGCCGTCCAGGCGCGATATCAATTCCTTGACGGAGAAGACGATTGCCGGTTCCTCAGCCACTAGTGACCTCCAGTATTCGGCCATGGGCATCACGGGCGCCGTCCGCCACACCTGATAGGGCCGCTAGGGCGAGGATTGGCATCATGCGTCCTTGGCCGGAACGAACTCAGCGGCGGGCTTGGCCCCGGCGCGATGCCAACGTAGGGTCTCCCAAAGGGCTGAGGGAATGACGTGAACCCCGTAGTGCGTGCGGTGGTGGTTGGTGCACAGGACTTCCAGGTTGCCGGGTGACTCCACCCATGCCTGGAAGTCCTCATCGTTCTCGAAGTGCAGTCCAAGCCCCTGCTCGACCCGATGAGAGTCCACCGCGTTGATCTGCGAGAACTCCACGTGGCTGTGATGCAGCTCGGGTCCACCACCACACAGGTCGTCGTTGATGATGCACTTCCACAAGCCCTGACGCTTGAGCCGCGCCTTGGCCTGCTCGAACAGATGGTAGTGCGGGTCGTCCTCGCGCGGCTCATGCTCGGGCACATGCGCGAGGATGTGCAGGGTCATCGACTGATCATGCTCTGCCGTCATAGCTTCTCCTAGACCAGAAGGGTGATAGCAAGCGATACGTGACCGCCAGTTACGTTCACTGCCGCAGCGGCCTCTGCGTATGCGCCTAGCTGGATGAGGTCGCCAGCATTGAACTGCTGGATGTCCGCCACCTGGCAGTCCCCACCGTTTATCACGATGTACTCGGAACCCCGAGCAAAGACCGTGCCGTTCTTAGTGAGAACTGGAGCCTGGGAGAAGCTGGTGGATGCCAGGGTGGTGCCGATGGTCCCGTGAACCAGCCAGTACCCTCCGGAGAAGGGGATGGTGAAGCGGTGATTGGCGGCGGAGAACATGCCGTGCGGATCTTCTCCGGTCGCAACGCTGTTGAGGTTTAGAACATCGAAGCCGGACTGCCCCGAGCGGGATGTGAGCGTCTGAGATCCAGTCTGCGTCGCCCGGCCGTGATAGTTCCCACCCCCATGACGCCACCACGTGCCAGGCGTACCGGCAACCGCACAGATCCACACGAAGCCGTCTTGCGAGATGATCATGTCGCCTTGCAGGAATGTCCCCGATGTAGGTGGCCCTGCGGTCGTGCCGCCTACATATCTAGACGCAGAGGGTGCGCCGACAGTTACGGCCTGGATGCCATTGGAGACCGTTACCTGAGTCGTAGGATCTGAACCATTGAGCAGGTTGCTGACCTGATTGATGTCCTGGGCATTGAGAAATGTACCAGTCGAGACGGTATACAACGACATAGCGCCCCCTAGTTTCCCATGAACGTGCCCTGAAGGACGTTGTCGGTGTAGCCGAGAGTTACCGAGTATGAGCCCTCGCTGTAGATACCGAGCTGAATGACATCACCGACGACAGTGGTCACCAGAGAGGAGACCTGGACGCTGGGCGTCCCGTAGCCGAGGAACTGGGAGCCAAAGCAATATGGCTGACCGTTCTTGAGCAGCAATATTCCGATGTCCTCACCAACGGTTCCACCGCCTAGCGAGATCGAACCGGAGAACAGGTAGGTGCCCGGATACTGAATGGTGATCGCCGATTGAACGGCAGAGCTGCCGGGGAAGTTATGAACCTTCTGCCCGATAACCTCATCGAAGTTGACGATATCGAATCCGGTGCGACCCGTTCTCGTGGTGAACACTTGACCGGTATTGAGTACTCGTATACCACCAGCCGTATTGCCGCCGCCGATGCGGTACCACGTGCCGGGGGTGCCAGCTGAGACGCAGACCCAGAGGCACAGCAGCACTGGATCTGTCATCAGATCACCGACAGCCCAGGTGCCGGATGTCGGAGGCCCACCGGTCGCCGAGCCGATCGCTGCCGACATTCCTACTAGACCGGTCGCAGCAGTAGCACCCGTAAGCTGGGCGCGGATACGATTGGCGATCGTTATGCCGCCCTGCATCGGCCCAGAGGTCCCGCTCAGCAGCATGATCGCCTGGTTCAGGTCTTGCGCTGCGGGTGGATAGGTGTTCTGCACCGTATATAGCGCCACGCGGTGCCCCCTATTCGACGTGCCAGACCGAGATGTACGTACGATCCGGACCCGACACGTCTACATTGAAAGCCGCCGGGGCGGATGCAAGCGGACTCATCGCGAGTTGCATACCTGGTCCGGCGTTCATGAAAGCGCAGAAGTAGGTGCCGGTATACTTATGCGTATTGTCCTGCACCGCAGAGATCTGGATACCGGCCGGGCCGACGGTATTCATGGCTGTGAATAGCCACGAGACATTCATCGAGTTGACGCCAGAACCATGCACTGCCGCTGCGATACCCCAGATGCCGTCGAATGGGATCTGGATTGCGATACCAGGGCCGAAGATACTCGGCCTGATCATCCCTCGCGGATCGAAGTCGACAGTATCACCCGTGACGTATGTGATCAGAGTCGTAGAGACTGACACCGCAGCGGTCTGATGGATGCGGCATACGTATCCAGATACTCCCGTGGGGCTAGAGTCTAGCCCCTCATTCGTCACGTAGTTGTATACGCCGATTGGGCCGCCCGTGCTGGCCCAGGATAGATCCCCGTTCTGATAATACGTACCCTGACCCATTCCCTGACCATCGAAGTCAGTCGGGAATGGAGAATCGGAGAACGTTGAATAGTTGAAGTTGAATGTCGGCTGATTCGGATATGGGGTACGGCCGCCGACATAACGCAGAGGGGCTGGGGCGGGAGAGAGCTGGGCGGAGATGGGGCCATTGACCGTCACCTGGGTATTGGTCGTCGTGCCGTTTAGCAGATTGACTACCTGATTGAGATCGGCGGCGCTGCTCGTGTTGCCCTCGGTGATGAGAGTTAGCGCCATCGGTCACATCCACCCGTACAGATAGAAGCGCGATCCGGCGACGAAGTTACCGGATGCGGGGTACAGCTTGAGCGAAGTGACCGGACCTACGTTGGTCGTGCTACCACCGAACACGCCCGCAATACCCGTAGCGGAGTTGCCGAGATTCACGCAGGTCGCCACGATTGGAATATAGTTGGTGTCCTGCGCGCCATTAATATCGACAGTGCCGCTTCCGAAGTAGTTCGCGTTGCTGCTGGTGCCCGGTAGCGTACCGATCAGAAGATTTGCAGTAAGCGACAGAGCCCCGGCGACGGTGCTGTTGTTGGCGTCGATAAACTGCGACAGGTATGAGCTAGAGGTGACTCCGTTCACCTGCATGTTCATATTCTGCGTCACAGTGGCAGCATCCCCCTTGGCATGCCACTTGAGCGTGAGACAGTTGAACGCTGGAATGCTTGAGAAGGTGATCGATGCTAGTGAGCTGATCAGTGTCTGCGAGCTGATCAGCGTCGGGCCGGTGCTCCATGTGCCGGGACTGCCACCAGCCGTGCACACCCATTCCACCCCGAGGGTGCTATCGATGATGAAGTCACCGGCGACGAAGGTGCCGGAAGACGGTGGTCCGCCAGCGATCTGTCCGACGTACCCACCGGAACCGGCCGTAGCACCAGAGAGCTGGGCGCGGATACGACCGGAGTTGGTGATCTGAACGCCTGTAGTCGTGCCGTTAAGCAGGTTGGTGAACTGATTCACGTCATTTGGGGAGATGACGGAAGCGGCCTGCACCGCATATAGAGCCACGGCGGACCCCCTACTCGCTCAGTACCGCGACGCGACTCTCCAGCTCGGCGATCCTCGCCTCGGCGGCCAGGAGCTTGTCATGGACATCGTTGGTCTCGGCTGCCCGCTGCTGGAGAACCTTGGTCAGTTGCTTGATGTATGCCATCGCCTTGCCGAGTTCCGCATAGGCGGTGTCGACATCCGGCTGGAACGGCGGGACGGCGGGGGGCAGATCGGTCATCGACTACCTCATGCTGATTGCAGGGTCATGGAGAAGTTGAGCGTGGCGGTCTGAGCGCTCGTCTTGGTCACCGAGGGCGAGAGCAGCGCGTGATCAAGCAGGGTGCCGGTGTTATAGGCCACCGTCGTGCCGATCGCGAACGAGCTGACTGCGGTGAACGAGCTGACGTTGATAGTCGTCGAGCCTGCGGTAGTGATGCCGGAAGTCACCACGCTCTGCGTCTGTCCGGTGCCAGCGCCGTAGTTGATGATCAACGTAGAGCTGGCAGGGATAGTGGCAGTGGTGGCGCTGACGGCGAGCGAGGTGTAGGTCTGGTTCAGCGTGAGGCCGCTAGAGAGAGTGACTTGCTGGGTGGAGGCCTGCACGAACACACCCATCTCGGTGACCGTGCCGTTGCCTGCGGTGGTAGGAAAGAAGAACTGATACGTCAGCACATTGGCGCTGTCGGTGCCGGTGGTCACCAGCTCTCGGCCGATCTCATTACCGAGGGCGATATCCCCTGCTACCGGAGTGGCTACGCCAGTGCCGACCGCGCCATAGATGTCGCCGAGGTTGCCAGAGGTCGAGGCGAAGGGGCTACCCCATCCGCTGTTGTAGTTCTGAATGAACGCCCAGTTCAGCGCAGAGGCTATGACGTTGAGACCGGAGGTGACGATCAGGTTCTTCGAGGAGCGCGAGTCCACCAGATCACCGGACTCGGCGTCGAAGACATCCAGCCGCAGAACGCCGAACATGCCGAAACGATCCCGATGGCTCATTTCCACTGGAACGTCCCCCATTGCGTGCTCGTGCCGTTATAGGTGGCAACCGTGGGAGCAGAGTAACCCGGATATGGGGTGATGCCGTACTGCGTCGCTCCACCGCCATACGCCTCGGCGAGCGCATCGGAAGCGATGCCCCAGTTGTAATGCGTGCTCACCTGGGTTGGCGTAAGCGGCTTGCGGTAGATCGCCACCTCGGCCATGGACATCTGGCATGTCTGAAAGACGCCATAGTTTCCAAGGACCACATTATTGGCGGTGTTGGACGGTACTGTCGTATACGTCTGGCTGCCGACCTGCGAGCCGTTGATATAGACCTTGATGGCCTTCGCGCTGCCATCTCTGGTCACTACCACGTGATACCAGTTGTTGAGCGACATGGAGCCGGAAGCGAAGGCAGCGAGCCCGTTCTGCGCGAAACCGATCTGACCGACCCCAGAGTTGTTGTATAGGTATACCTCGAACTCTCCGGTGGAGCCTCCGGTGTTCGCCTCCTTCACGATCAGGGAGTACAGACCGCCAGTGGTGTTGAACGAGGTGAAGAAGACCCAGAACTCCACCGAGAGGTCGCCGGTGATCTGTAGTGAGGAGTTGTTGTTGAACACGATATTGCTTGCGGTGAAGCTGGTGAACTGGGACGCATGAGAGTGGGCGAGAAAGCTACTGGCATTCTGAGTGATGCCAGTCATAGACGATGATGCGATGCGCGGATAGATCGAGAAGTAGCCCTGATTCGAGTCGTACGCCACGCCACCAGAGGACTCGGCGAGACGCCAGTAAGAGGTTGGCATGTCTCCGGAGGCGTTCGTTGGATAGATCGTCGAGGTGGTGAACGTGGGCGCAGAGCCGCTCACATTGAAGTTCAGGGCCTCGATATCCGAGTAGAACTGATTGAGGACCTCGGTAGAGTCAAGCGGGATGTTCTCGGTCGAGTTGTTCGCGAGCTGGGCGAACAGATCCTGCATGGTCAGCGCGCGCCCCGGAGTCGGCATCGCACCCCCTAGAAGATTCCGGCCGGACCGTTGGCCCTGGCGGCAGTGATCTGGTAAACGCGATATCCAGCGCCCTTGTCGGATGCCTGGATCGTAAGCTGCACCACGATGAAGGTGTCGTTGATGCCGACCGAACCGCCGTTATAGAAGTCCGGCGTGGAGGAGTTGATGAACGTGAACAGCTCTCCCGCTCGGATGTGACCCGGCCAGTCGTCAGTGGTGTAGAACTGAACTCGATCCTCTGGATAGCCGAAGGTGTGCACCTCAGTCTGGCCGCGAAGCTGCGCGGCCTCCAGCGACTGAAGGTTGGTATCTGCGATGTAGACGGAGAAAACGCCCCGGTTCGGCAGGGACGCGTACTTGGCGATCGAGGCTGGGGCGGTGACCTCTGCGATGTTCGGAGCCACGTACTTGTACTTCATCACGATCGAGGCACCGGCTCCAGGGATGGAGCCGAAACTGCCATTGACCTGGAGGAACCACTGACCCGACAGGTTCGGCTGAATAACGAATGCCGTGGTCTGGCTGGTGCCGAGCTGAGCCGATACCGTCTGGGTTACTCCCGCGACCTTGAGGTTGATGCTGGAGATGGCAGTAGTATCGGGGGCCTGCGTCAGAGGCCAGGCCGTCTGTGAACCATTGCCGACGAATGTGTCCACCTGTGCCACGAAGTACGTCGAACCGCGCACCACTGCGCGGTTGCGCATCTGCGTGGCGTCCCAGCCGTACATGAAGTTGTCCACGTCATAGAAGCCGAATGTCGTGGAGACTGGGCTATTGCCG
>Ga0134126_10000083_pt1 | contig 115411 bp, 92 predicted proteins | sample KB31752_FD_96881 | JGI IMG/M metagenome (GOLD analysis project Ga0134126, IMG submission 96881) | Terrestrial soil microbial communities with excess Nitrogen fertilizer from Kellogg Biological Station, Michigan, USA - KB3-175-2 | ecosystem: Environmental > Terrestrial > Soil > Unclassified ... | reverse complement strand
GTTCCCGACGGCACTACAGCTACACTGAATGTGGCCAAAGACAACGTGATTTTCGCCGTTCGCGCGCTTGACCAGCAGGGGCATCGCAGTCTGGAGACCATCCCGGTGCCGGGTGGCTGATCGAGTCTAATACTCGAACTGATACGCAAGGCCGATGCTGCTGCCGGGATCGTTCTCTGGCGTCGTGCCTTGCGTAGTGCTCGTACCGTTGCCGAGTCGCGTCTGCAGCTTCAGGTGTTTGGTCAGGTCGACGTCCACCGCCAGCTGGCTCAGACCGGTGGTGCTCTCTTTCACTGCCACGAAAACGCGACTCGACACATAACGCCCCGCCTCGACGCTGTACCCGCTGTTCTGCTGGGCGTTGGCCCCGCCGGCCGCGGCGCCCGAGCTGGCGGTGCTCCCGACAGACAGGCGGTCCAGTCCCAACGTCTTCTGAATCTTACTGAGCGGGTTCAATGTGCTTTCACCGCCGCCGGTGAGTTGGGCCAATGCGGCCCCGATCTGCACCACCTGAAGCGCCGACAACTGCGAGGCGCTTTCGCCAAACAGCAGGCGCGCCATGATCTCATCCTGCGGCAGCTCTGGAGTGCTACTGAGCTCGAGCTTCGGTGAGTCGGCGAGCCCTGTGATTTTCACCGTGGCAGTGACGTCCGCCACCTGAGTTTGGGCGACGAAGTCCAACGTTGGGTCGATCTTCTTCTTGAGGCCGGCTCCATTGAATGTCACGGTGCCTTGATTGAAGGTCAGGTGGCTGCTGCCGAGCGTAAAGGTGCCCCGTTGCAAGTCGAAGCCGCCACCCACGGTCGGCGTATCGGTAGTACCGCGGATGCGCAATTCACCACCGAGCTCCGAGTCGAGACCCCGGCCTTTGACGAGTATTTGCCGGGGTGCGTCCACAGTGATGTTGAGATTGATAACGAGAGGCTTTTCTGGCGCGGGCTTCGCAGGCCTGCCCGGCCGGCGAACATCCAGTACCGCGACGTCAGGCGGGAAGCTGCTTGCGACATTGACGTGAGCGCGATTCACACGCACCTTGCCGTTGACGTCCAGTTTCTCACGCGCTGTGCCACTGATCTGAATGTCCGCATCGACGTTCGCCGTGATGATGTTGCTTGCGATTGGCTGAGCGTCCTTGGCGGTGAACTTGATATCGACCGGAATATGCGGCTGCAGTACGCCAATGGTGCCACTCACCGAAACATTGCCAGGCGCTGCCTTTGCCGTGAGGGTTTGGATCTGCAAGGTGCCTCGGCTACCGGTTAAGACACCGGTGATCTCTGTCAGGCTGATTCCCTGGGTGTAGTCGCGCACGCTGGCGTTGGCGATGCGCACGGTGCCCCCGATTTCGGGGTTCGCGGCCGCGCCGGTCACTGTGGTGTCAATCGTCACCCCGCCGGTGACATGTTTGCCGGTCGGCTCGGTCAACGGGTTCAGCAGGCCGATGTCGAGATCCCCGCCGAGCTTCAAGTCCAAGGTGCCGTCGGCAGCCAGCGGGGCGTGGCCGTTGAGTGTCAGATGCGAAGCGCTGCCGGCACTGAGCTTGGCATCGACGAGCGCCGTGTTCCCCAGCAATTGCGCGTCGGCGTGCAGATCAGCCGCGGGCAGGCCGCGCGCCGCGTCGTTTGCCGCCCGCATGCCGGTTGCCGCCAGTTGGATCTTCCCCGTGGGAGCCGAAGTGCTTCCCTGTACTTCTGCGCTGGCTTGGATTGTGCCGCTGGCCAGCAAGCCTGGTACGAACGCGTTGACCAGTTCCGGTTTGACTTGCTGGAGTGACACGCGAGCGTCCAGCGCCGGTGTAATGCGCCCATCGACCTCCAGCACGGCTTGCTGTGCTCCGAGCTTGAGCGCGCTAATGGACAACCCGTCGGCGAAGGATATCGTGGCCGGTGCCAGCAGTGTGGCCGTCTGCGCGTGATACTTCGCTTCCAGGCTGGCGAGGTAGAGTTGTCGTCTTGTTGCATCGAGTTTCGCGCCGGCGGTGAGGCTCGCAGGTTCGCCCGCGACCGAAGGAGATTGCGCGTCAAGCTGGATGTCGAGTGCGTTCATCGGGCCGGTGGCGGCCAACTTCGCATTGATCGTCAGGCCGCCGGCGACGACGTCATGGACTTCGAGATCGATCTGCGCCCGCGGCTGACCGGTCGCCGGCATCAGTTTCAGGTTGCCCGCGACATTTCCCTGGAGGTTGCTGCCCGCAAGCCTGTCGAGGTCCGCCAACTGTCCCATGCGCAGTAGCAGGTTGCCGTGAGTTTGTGAGACATCGGCTCCGCTGGTGAGGTCGCCCTCTATATGTGCGCTCTTCCAGTCGGCGTGACGAACTACCGCGTGCAGCTGGTTGCCTGCGGCGCGTTCGAGCGCAACGTTGAGCTCCAATGGAGCGCCATCGAGGTCTCCATGGGCCTCAACCGTGCCGCGAGGTGCTTTCGGCAGGCCATCTGCGTGTACCGAGGCAGACAGGGTGCCTTGCGGAGATCCGTGGACCGAGAGAGTTGATGTCAGGTCCGCGACGGTACTCAGCGAGTCGCTCGGACCATTGATTTTGGCCGACACCTTCAATGTTCCGGCCAGGGCCGCAGACAGTTGGGTCAGGTCGGACAGGCCGATTTCCAGGCGGGCGCTCAGGTCCCGCGTGGCGTTGCGTGCGACGGTGCCGTTGGCCGATAGCGACAGCGCGTGCCCCGTCAGCTGCAGTTTATCAACCGTGATCGTGGCATCGCTGAGCGCGCCGGCGAGCTGCAGTCGGGTGTTGGTGCCACGCACCAGGCCAGCCCAGGCCGCAGCGCCCCCGTCGATGTTGGCATTGGCGTCGGCGGTCAGGTGGGTTGCCTTGGCGTCGCGGGCCACCCGCGCCTTGATGGTGGCATCGCCTTGCACCTTCTGGCCGCCGAGCGCTGCGAAAGGTGCGATATCCGGTAAACGCAGTTCGAGCTGCGCGCTCAGATCCCCGGCTGTCACTGCGTGGGCTTGCAATGTGAACAGACGGTGGGAGGCGGTGATTGTAACCGGCCGCTTGGGATCGCCGAGTTTGGCTGCGGCGTCCAGCGTAAGTGGCGCGTCCTCGAAAAGTTGCGGCTGCGGCCCGGGTATGACGAGCCCTGACAGCTCTGCGCGTGCTTTGAGCGAGCCGCCGGTTGCCTTCAGGTTCGCATTTAAATCCGCCAGTTGGGTTCCACCGGGAATCTGCAGTTGCTTGACCGACAGGCGGCCGTCGGCCGCGGGCGATTGGAAGGTGCCGTGCCAGCGCCCCTGCAGGTCGATGCTCTTCCAGGACAGCTCCGGGCGCAGGGTCATTTCGCTTGCCGTGAGGGTGTAGTCGAGATCGGCCGCAAGTCCGGTCAGATCCAGGGTGCCGCGGGCGCGGCCATGGAGTGCGCCCGCATCGACCGTGAGTTGAATGTTTTCGGCGTTACGTGGGCCCTGCAGTTGCGTCAGGACGGACAGATCCCCGAGGCCGGGCACCTGCAGCAGATTTTCCAAAGGTCCGTTCGCCGGCTCCTGCAGCTTCACTGTCGCATCCATCCGGTTCGAGTTGAATCGCAGCTCCACCTCGTAATGACCGGTGCCGCCGGTTCTCTCGGCTCTGAGGCTGGCCGTGGCATCCTGCATGGACCGCCAATGGGCGCTGCCTTGGACCACGAGGGAGGTCGGGGCACCGGCGAGCGACCGGCCGAGCTCCAAGGTATCGACGGAAAGATGGGCGAGGTCCGAGTGCGGGAAGGAGAAGCCGTTGCTCGGTTTATGGTCGGGCTTGGTGACTGGTGCGCGTTCGATGTGAAGGCGGCCGACATGCAGGGTCTCTACATGCACGTCGCGTCCGAGTAGCGCCAGCGGCAACCAGCGCAGCTGAATGTGCTCGGCCACCAGCCAGACTCCCTGGTCGTCGCTGAGTTGCAGTCTGTCCAGATCCAGCGCCGAGGGGAATGAGCCGCCGATGCCAGCCAGCTGCACATGGCCGTCGGTCAAGCGGCTGGTCGTGCGGACGATGAGCGCGCGCCCGCTGTTTGTGTTGCCGATGATGAGCAGTGCACTCAGCAGCACAACGACCAACAGCACCAGCGAGCCGACGGTCCAGGCAAGGATTTTCAGTGCCCGGCGCATCAGAACGCCTGCCCCAGGCCGATGTAGAGCTCGAATGCGTCGTCGGTGTAACGATGCGTCGTCGGGTCGCGGCGGCGGTTGATCGGCAAAGCAAGGTCGAGACGGATCGGGCCGATCGGTGTGTAGTAACGGGCTCCGGCGCCGGTACCCAGGCGCAGCGTCGAGTCCAACGGATTGGCGTTCTGACTGACCTGGCCTGCGTCGAGGAAGGTCGCGAAGCCGAGGTTCTTACCAATCCGTTGGCGGAATTCGACCGTGCCTGCGTTGATGGCGGTGCCGCCGATCGGATTGTTGTCGGGGAATGCCGGCCCTACGGCCTGGTAGCGGTAACCCCGGATGGTACCGCTGCCGCCGGCGTAGAAGCGCTGGTCCGGCGGCAGGCTGTACTGGCCGGCACCCTGCGCGAGGCCGCCGAGGGCACGCAGAGCGAGGACACTGCGGCCAGGGTCCGGGTTCAAGCCCAGGTTGTGCAGGTCGAAGAAGTACGACACGCTGGCCTGGGTGATGAAGAACTTGGCGTTTTTCGCCGCCGTGGCCGCTACCTGGCGCACTCCGGCAGGCAGGGCGGCGGTATGGCCGAAGGAGATCGTGGGTGTTTCACTCAAGGAGGCGCGAAAGCCGTGTGTCGCATCCGCCAGCGGCGAGTCCTGCCCTGTGGAGTTGAAGGCAATGGTGAACGGTACGCCCAGCAGAGTGTAGTTGGTAGTCAGCAGGTCGTGGGTGAACCATTCCCCCACACAGGCGGTGCAGTCGGCCGGCGGTGGGTTGATGAGCAGGTCGGGGTCGGTCTTGTTGGTCACATCGAGCGGCGTGCAGTCGGTCGCGCTGCTGCAGTCCTTGTAGTAGAAGCCCTCTTGCCCGATGCGCTCCAGCTCCGCTGTGAGTCCTACGCTGGCGGTCCATTCGGGTGAGAGTTTGCGTGTCAGGGTGGCGCCGAACGTGAGGGCCTTCTGATCGTAGGCTTGCAAGGACTGGTGAATGGCTTGTACCGCCAGCTGCAGCGACTGGTCGCGATGGCCGAATTCCGGCAGCAGATACTTGGCGCTGAGATCGTAACCGATGCCGGTGGAGGAGGTTCCGCCCAGGTTGATCACCGACGCTCCCAAGGTCAGCTGGTCCGCCTTGCCGCTGAGGTCCCGGTGCGTCCATGTGACACCGGAGCTGCCGCCCAGATCGGTGGAGTAGGCACCGCTGAGGCTGACGGCGTGCAATGCCCGCTCGCGCACTCTGAAGGTGATCGGAACCTGGCCGGCGCTGTCAGCCTTCTGGTCGACCTGCACCGTGACCGAAGTGAACACACCTAACGCCAGCAGATCCTTGCGCGCCCGCTCGATCTTGCTCGCGCCATATTCTTCCCCTTGATGCACCAGGAGTCGCCGGCGGACGAAGGATTCGCGCATGCGCTTCAGGCCCCGGAAGCGGATTGCGCCGACCTGCACCTTGGCGCCGGTGACGACATGGAAGCTGACATCGAGCACCCGCTCGGCGGGGATTTCCTGCGCGATCGGCGGATCGACCTTTGCGAAGGCATACCCTTCATCTTCCAGCGCCGTCTGCAGGCGCTCGCCGGCGGCGAGTACGTCCGCCGCCACTGCAGGGTCGCCAGTTTTGAGGCTCAGCACGTCTTTGACCGTCGCGGGTATTTCGCCGTCGATGTCGATCTTGCGAAGGCGATAGAGCGGGCCGATGCTGAAGGTGACTTTCACGCGGGCATCGTCGCCTTTCGCGCGCGCGGTCAGCTCTTCCCCGAGTGTCGGATCATCGAGCGGCAGGTCATCGATGGTAATCCCGACATAGCTTTGATAGTACCCGTAGCTTTCCAACACGGTCTTCAAACGATCGAGGTCGCCACGGGCACGGCCGATGAGCGCAAAAGGCCCAACCGGCGCGGAGGTACGCAAGGTCAGCAGGTCGGAAGTTGACTTGAGCGTGGCATTGATGTCGCCATTGCCAGTGGACGCCATGTCGACTTTGTACGACTGTGGATCGGCGGCGTAGGCAGGTGTCGCGGCCTGCCGGGCGAGGATGGCACAGGCGAAAACCAGCATGCTGCTGAAGCGTAGCGCTGCGTGGACGAGGGACGATCCGTAACCGGACCTGTCGCTCACTTGGGCGCGGACGCCATGCCTGGCACTACCGTTTCTTGCTAATGTCCGCCTGAGATGGCGGTTCCCCTTGATGAGGATCACGGCTGTTGAGCAGTACTGCGGTTGACGTCGTTTACGTGCATGGTTTGTGGATGTCCGGAGGCGAGTCGTTGTTTCTGCGCCGCCGGCTCGCGAGTGAGTTCGGTCTGCAAGTGCATCCTTTCCGGTATTCGGCGGCCCATTCCACCATGGCGAAGATTACCGCACGGCTGCAAAGCTTCGTGGAGTCATTGGAGGCGCCTCGGGTTCACTTCGTGGGTCACAGTTTGGGCGGACTGGTGATCTATCGCTTTCTCGAGCGCTTTCCGGACCAGCCTCCGGGGCGCGCCGTGTTCCTTGGTACGCCCTCCGTCGCCAGCCGCGTGGCCGAGCAGGCGAGCCAAATCCGCGTCGTCGCATCGCTAATGGGACAGCCGGTTGCTGACGAGCTGCTGCAGCCGCAAGAGCGGCGCTGGACCATGGACGACCGGCCGCTTGGGATCATCGCGGGCACGCACGCTATCGGTGTCGGGCAGATCCTGGCGAATTTCGAGGAAGATTCCGATGGGACAGTTGCGGTCAGTGAGACCCGGTTACCGGGCGCGACAGATCATCTTGCCCTGCCCGTGAGCCATCTGGGATTGCTGGTCTCCGCGCGCGTGGCGCGCGCGACGGGGATCTTCCTGCAAGAGGGTCGGTTTTCGCTGGGTTTTAGCTAAGCAAGCAGCTTGCGCAGCTTGTAAAGCGCCTCGAGCGCAGCTCTGGGCGAGAGCTCATCGGGATCCAGCGCTTCGAGGGCGATGCGGATCTCGTCCCGGACCGGTTCTGGCGAGGGTGTCAGCGCGGGAGCTGGCGCCGGCGCGAATTCCGGAGGCGGCGCGGCAAACAGCGGCAACTCCTTCTGTCCTGACCTGCGACGCCCGGTGCCGTGGCCATCGAGCCGATCGCGCTGCGCCTCCAATGCTTCGAGGTATTGCCGGGCCTGGCCGATCACATCGCGGGGCACACCCGCCAATTGCGCCACCTGCAGCCCGTAGCTGCGACTGGCCGGGCCCTCTTTCACCGAGTGCAGGAAGACAATTCCGTCACCGTGCTCGGTAGCATCCAGATGTACGTTGACACAACCCTCCACCTCGGTGGCGAGCGTGGTGAGCTCGAAATAGTGCGTCGCGAAGAGCGTGAAGGACTTCAGGCGCGTCGCGATATGCCGTGCTATGGCCCAGGCAAGCGACAGGCCGTCGAAGGTGCTCGTGCCGCGGCCGATCTCGTCCATGAGGATGAGGCTGCGGGAGGTGGCGTTATGGAGGATGTTGGCAGCCTCGGTCATCTCGACCATGAATGTCGAGCGGCCACCTGCAAGATCATCCGCCGCGCCGATGCGGGTAAAGATGCGATCGAGCGGACCGAGAACCGCTCGCGCGGCCGGCACGTAGCTGCCGATATGAGCCAGTAACGCGATGAGCGCTGCCTGGCGCATGTAGGTTGACTTACCGCCCATGTTGGGACCGGTAATGATGAGCATGTTGCGGCTCGACTCGAGGCGCAGATCGTTGGGCACGAACGGCGCTTGCGAGAAGCGCTCCACGACCGGATGTCGCCCCGCTTCGATGGTGAGGCGGGCCTCATTGACCAGCTCCGGTTGCGTCCATTCCAACGAGCAGGCGCGCTCGGCCAGAGCCGTGATCGCATCGAGAGCAGCGAGCGCCCCCGCGGTTGCCTGCATGGGGCCGAGACGATCGATGAGCTGTGTCAGGATGGTCTCGTAAATTTCCTTCTCGCGCGCCAGTGCCCGGTCGCGTGCGCTCAGCACCTTGTCCTCGAAGCCTTTGAGCTCTGGTGTGATGAAGCGCTCGGCGGATTTGACGGTTTGCCGCCGGATGTAGTCCTTGGGGACCCGCTCGGCATCCTTGCGAGTGATCTCAATGAAAAATCCCTGTACCCGATTGAAACCCAGCTTGAGTCCGGCGATACCGGTGCGCTCGCGTTCACGACGCTCCAGCTCGAGCAGGAATTCGTCGGTATGGGTTGAGATCCGCCGCAGCTCATCCAGGTCGGCGTCGTACCCGTCGGCCACAACACCGCCATCGCGCACGAATGTCGCAGGTTCCAGCGCGATGGCCGCGGTCAGGAGCTCGACGACGTCGTTGTGTTCGTCGATTCCGTGGCACAGCTGTTGGAGGAGTGGTGAGTCGATCGTGGTAAGGGCCGTGCGCAGCTCAGGCAACATTCCGAGCGATGTCCGCAGCTGCGTCAGGTCGCGCGGTCGCGCCGATCGTAGTGCGACTCGTGACAGGATGCGCTCGACATCGCCAATCCCGTGCAGATGCTCGCGCAACTGCTCATAGCGCCGGCCGTCGCTGAGTGCGCTGAGAGCTTGGTAGCGCGAGCGCAGCACCCCGTGGTCCCGCAACGGACGGTTGAGCCAGCGGCGTAGCTCCCGGGAGCCCATCGCGGTGACGCACTTGTCGATCAGCGCGAAGACCGTCGCGTCTTCGTTGCTCGATAAGCTGACATCCAACTCGAGATTGCGACGGGTCGCAGCGTCGATGATCAGTGCGTCGGTACGCTCCTCGACGTGCAGGCTGCGGATGTGAGGGACCGCCGCCTTCTGAGTGTCGCGCACATATTGCAGGAGAGCCCCGGCGGCGCAGATGGCGAGCGGCAGCTCGTCCGCGCCAAATCCCTTCAGGTCCAGGGTACCCATCTGGTCGGTCAGCAGTCGCGAGGCTCCCGCCAACTCGAAATACCACGGTGGGCGGGTCTTCACAGCGGTGCCGCTACGGGCGACCGGCTCGTTTTCCGACGCTTCCGAAACCAACAGCTCGGCGGGTTTCAGACGTTCGAGCTCCGCCGACAGTGCCAGGTTGCCTTCCGACTGCGATATGGTGAAGCGGCCGGCGGCAAGGTCCAACCAGGCCAGTCCGAAGCGCTCGCCGTCGCGCGCAATCGCCGCCAGCAAGGTCTCCCGGCGCTCCTGTAGCAGCGCCTCGTCCGTCACCGTGCCAGGTGTGATGATTCGTACTACCTGACGCTCGACCGGACCTTTGGACTTCGCAGGGTCGCCGAGCTGTTCGCAGATCGCGACGCTCTGACCCTTGCGCACGAGCTTCACAAGGTACCCTTCGACGCTATGGAATGGCACGCCCGCCATCGGGATCGGATTTCCCGCGGAGGATCCGCGCGCCGTCAGCGTGATGTCGAGGAGCGCGGCCGCACGGCGCGCGTCGTCGTAGAACATCTCGTAGAAATCGCCCATCCGATAGAAGAGCAGGGTGTCGGGATGCTGGCTCTTGATGCGCAAATATTGCTGCATCATGGGGGTGTGCTGTGAGAGGGCGGCGTCGTTCATGGCCGCGAAGGCTAATACAAAATTGACTTCGCGTGCAGACGGGCGCTTAGAGGAATTCCTTGCGCAGATCGGCGGCTACTTGCGCGAATACCTCTGCCCAGTCTGCGGCGATCTTTTGCCGATACAGCCGGACGCTCGGATACCAGGGAGTGTCGCTGCGATCTCTCATCCAGCGCCAGTCCGGAGTGTGGGCAAGAAGAATCCAGGTCTTCCGTCCCAGCGCGGCGCTGAGGTGCGCAACGCTCGTATCGACAGTAATGATGACATCCATGCACTCGCACAGTGCCGCGGTGGTGGTGAAGTCTTGCAGCTCGTCCACCGAGGCGATGAGCTCAGTCGAGCTCAGCGTCTTTCGATCATGCTCGCGCACGTCCCGCTGCAACCGGAAGTACTCAAATTCGCGGGGCAGGTGCGCCAGCCAATTGGAAAGGACGATGGTGCGTCGCTCGTCGATGGGGTTTCTCGGGTTACCACTCCAGGTCAGGCCCACACGGGGACGTTGCCGCGTGCCCAGTCGTGAGCGCCACTGCGCGACTTCGGCCGGCGGGCTGTGCAGATATTTGGGCGACGCCGGCACTGTGTCGAGAGTTGTTTTGAACGCCAACGGCAGACTCATCACCGGGCAGTGATAGTCGAAGTCAGGCAAAGCCGCCCCGTTGGCGAGCACTGCCGAAACCCCCTCCAGGCTGGACAGCACATTGACCAGCGGTGCATGCGTTTCCAAAACGACGGTCGCGCCTCGAGCCGCGCACAGGCTCGCGTAGCGGCTGAATTGGATCACGTCGCCCAGGCCTGCCTCGCTGTGCACTAACAGGCGCTTGCCCTGGAGGGGTTCGGTGCCCGACCACAACGGTTGCTCGAAACTCCGGTGCGCTCCGATGCCCAGCCGCTGTGCGTTCAGCCAACGCCACTCATACCCCTGCCAACCGTTCTGGAAGTCTCCGAGGTACAATAAGACTACTGCCCGGTTGTAGTGCGCATCGGCGAACTTGGGGTCAATGGCAATCGCGCGGTCATAGCTCGCGACAGCCTCGTCCCAACGGCAAAGCTCCTGCATCAGGAGTCCGCGATTGTAGTGGGCGAAGGTGTCGGCGGGCTCCAGTGCGATCGCCTCGTCGTAGCTGGCCAATGCCTCGGGTAACTGCCGCAGCGCGTGTTGCACGAAGCCACGGTTACAGTACGCGTACGCATAGTCGCGGCGGCGCTCGATCGCCTCGTCGTAGCCGGCGATGGCGGCCTCGAGCTGGCCGAGATCCTTGAGCACATTGGCGCGTTTGTAGTACGCCTCGGCGCGCGCAGGATCGGCGGCAATGGCCTGGTCGTATAACTGGACCGCACGCTCAAGATCGCGGGCCGCCACGGCCGCCCCGGCTTTGGCAAAGAGCGTGTCGAATTCCATCGCGGAGGTTGCCGGCGCGTCCGATGGTTTGCGCTTGAACAACTTATTGAAGATCGATGGCATGGAGTCCGTCCGCTGCTGTCCGCCGTGGGTGACTGTCGCTGAGCTTACAAATGGTAAGCGAGTTCGTCACGGTGTAGCCTTAAACCTATGGCTTCGGACATCGAGCTTTTTGTGTTGTCTGAGCGCGTCGGACAAAAGTTACGCGCCGCGGGCCGACGTCTGGTCACCGCAGAGTCCTGCACAGGCGGCTGGGTTGCTAAAGCCTGCACCGACGTCGCGGGTAGCTCGCAGTGGCTCGAGTGCGGGTTCGTTACCTATTCCAACGTCGCCAAGATGCGGGATCTCGGCGTATCCGAGAGCACCTTGTCGAGTCATGGTGCCGTCAGTGAGCCCACGGTGCGGGAAATGGCGGCGGGCGCGCTAAGAGTGTCCGGAGCGGATATCGCCGTGGCGATCAGTGGCATCGCCGGTCCTGATGGGGGTACGCCGACCAAGCCCGTCGGTACGGTATGGTTCGGTCTGGCGGCGCGACGTGGATCGGAAGTTGCGCTCTTTTCGCAGATGCGGCTTTTTGCGGGAGATCGCGAGGCTGTTCGCCGAGGGGCGGTCGAAAGGGCATTGCAGATGGTGCTTGCGGTGGAGTGATCGATGGCGCCACAGCTCAGGCGGCGTGTTTTCTTCGCCTTCTGGCCTGATGTCGAGTTGCGCGCCGCTGTCGCGCACGCTACGCACAAAGCTGCACGGGCTTGCGGCGGTCGTCCGGTGTCCGCGGACAGCCTCCACGTCACGTTGCTGTTCCTGGGCGCGGTCGCCGAATCGCGCCTTCCCGATCTGGTGACGATTGGGGACCACGCCGCCGCGACCACCGGGCTGGCGCGGGAGACGCCCGTCCATTTGATTTTCGACCGCATTGAGTTTTGGGAAACGGCACGGGTGCTGGTCGCGACGACGAGCTCGCACGCGGACGTCGCATCCGGCCTCGCAGTCGCGACTGTGCTGGCGGAGACTCTGTCGCGGGAGACACACCGCGCCGGTTTTGCTCCGGATCTGAAGCCATTCCGTGCGCATATCACGGTAGCGCGCAAGGTTGCGCGGGCAGGTCACGAGTTGCACATGCGCGAGGTACGTTGGCCGATCGCCGGGTTTGCGTTGGTCGAGAGCCGTACGCTGCCCGAGGGCCTTTCCTACAGCGTGGTCGATTCCTGGCCGCTGAGCCCGGTACGACCCGACTGAAGCTCAGCTCGAGACCTCCGCGAATCCGGTCGCTGGCATCGCTGCTACAAACTCAACCTTACACCGGTACCGTTGCCGGCCAGCGGCGTGCTGTTGATGGCGGGGCCGGCGCTTTTGATGTTCTTTAGCCGCTCGCTGCGAGCTCGGCGAGAGCAGCCTGGAGCTCACTCGCCTTGGGCGGCTTGCTCAGGATGAGGTCAATATGCTCCGGCTTTTCGCCCTCAGCCTGCATCCGCTGCCCCCAGCCGGTTAACAGCACTACCGGAATTCCCGGTCGTGCTGCCTTGATCGCTGCTGCAACCTTGCGCCCGTCGCAGTGAGGCATGCCCAGATCGGTGATGACGACGGCGAACGGCCTACCGTTCGCCTCCGCTTCGCGAAACGCCTCGATTCCCTGTTGCCCACCCTCAGCGGCCACTACGACATGGCCCAAACCTTCCAAAATCGCTTGCAGCGCGGTCAGGACCACCAGATCGTCATCGATGAGCAACACTCGCAACGCTCGAGCCGAGGGGCGTACCGCCCGATGCAGGCCGGTCTGTGCAACTCCCTCTTGGGCGGCGATCGGAAATGTCAGCCCGACCCGAGTTCCCGAGCCAGGCGTACTCTCGATGTCGATCTCACCCTTATGACGCTCGAGCATGCCGTATACCATCGCCAGGCCGAGTCCCGTACCCCGCGCGCCCTTGGTGGTGAAAAAGGGCTCGAGACAACGTAAGCGGGTCTGGTCATCCATTCCCACGCCCGTATCGATCACCTCGGCGCGCACATGTCCGGTGCCAAGCGAGCGCGAGCGCAGTGTGAGCGTCCCGCCGTCGGCCATCGCATCGACCGCATTCAGAATCAGGTTGGTCAAGGCATCCCGCAGATCACTGGCGCTGCCGAAAATGTTGGGCAAGTCATCCTGCAGGTCAGTGTGCACTTCAATCACCACGCCGCGCTCCTTGGACATATCGCTCCAACGCGCTTTGGTGAGGGCAATGACCTGGCCGATGATCCGATTCAGGTCCACCGGCCCATGCGCCGACTCGGTCTCGCCGCGACTGTAGAACTGGCGCATTCGTCCGACAGTCGTCGCGACGTCCTCGATTGCGCGCTGAACGATCGCGAGCTGTTTCTTCGTCTCCAGATCCAGAGTCGCATCCTGATCGAGCATCCTTTCGATATAAAGAGATGCGGGCGACAGTGCATTGTTGATATCGTGCGCGATACCGCTGGCCATCTGGCCAAGTACGCGCAGGCGCTCCTCCTGCATCATTCGTTGCTGCGTGTCGCGCAGGTCCTGATAGGCATCCTGCAGCGCGCCGTACAGGTCAGCCTGGTTGAGGGCCAGCGCCAGGTGCTCGCTCAACTGACGCAGAAACTCACAATCCCCGCTGGTGAAGCCTTGCGTCGCGCGGCGAGCCGCGATCAGTACGCCAAACACAGTGTCCTCACCACCGAGCGGTGCCAGCACCAGCGAGCCGAGTCCCGCGCTTGCCAGGCGCCGTGGCAATTCATACACCAGAGGCGCGAGATCCGGCTCGTAAACCAGCTGGCCACGTGCGGAGCGCGCCAGTCCGTTGCCGTCAATCTCCAGAACCGTGCCCGGCGTCATCCCGATCTGTGTGGCAATTGGGATGCTGCGTGCACCAACACTGTTGACGGTCACGGTCCTTGCAACCGGATCGTGCAAACACGCGCAGCCGAAGTCGATCGCGAAGTCCTGCTCCAGATTTTGAATGACGACAGCCAGAATGCTGCCGGGGTCCTGGCGACTGGCGATCGCGCGCGTGGCCCGGTCGAGTAACGCCAGGCGCTCGAGTTGCAGCCGCAACTTCTGCTCCGTCCTCACCCGTTCGGAGATGTCGCGCACGAACGCGCTGAAGCGCAAGCCCTGGGGACCATGCAGGGGGACAATGGACAGTTCGACCGGAAACTCCCGGCCCGCGCGATCGAGTGCTGACAGCTCCAGTCGGCGGTTGAGAACCCGGCCCTCTCCCGCATCCACCAGGCGCAGCAAGCCATTGCGATGAGCCTCTCGATGGCGCTCGGGAATGACCCTCCCGGCGAGATCCTCCCCGACCACCTCGCTCTCGGACCAACCGAAGATTCGTTCCGCCTGTTTGTTCCAGGTGGTGACTCGCCCGCTGGTGTCAATACTGATGACGGCATCCAGCGCATTCTCAACAATCAGGTGAGCGCGCAACTCGCTGTTCTCGAGTGCGTCCTGCTCGCGCCGGCGGCGCTGGTCGGTCAATTCGAGCAGCGCACCGTAACCGAGTGCAATGGCGCACAGCAGGAGTGCGACAGCGATGGCCGGAGCCATACGGGAGCCGCCGGGAATGACCCGGGTCAGGACGTCGGTACCGGTCAACCAGCCGGCCAGGACGATCGTGGATACGGTCCCGGTGATCACGGCTATCGCGAGGGATAGCTTCTTGTTTACCGTCTTTGCCGTCGCGCGCACTGTAATCCGTGCTCGAACGCCCCTTCCGTTCTGTGCGGAAAGCGGCCCCGTTCCTAATGTCACACAGAAGCGTAACGACTGCCACGACGGTCCGTCCGGATTGCTGCAGTGCAACTGTGATGAGCTTGGCGCTGCCCCTTGCCAGGGGGCCGCTATGCTAAGCGCTTGTAAAATTTCCGCCGCTCCATGGAGCAATAGTTGTCGCCCTACCAGGGAAGAGTACTTGCAGCTGGCGCACTGCTCCTGTCGCCCTATGTCGCCATGTCCTTCTGGCTGGCGAGTCATCTGGGTCTGCAAGGCTGCGCAGCGTACCTGCTCGTGTGCCTGTCGGGATTGCTCCTGTTGGCCATTCCGACGGTCACCATCAGGCGTTTCCTGTGGTGGCACTTCCCTGTTTTCGTGGCGTGTACTCTTCTCAGCGGCTACGCGGTCGTCTGTGACCAACTCCCGGGTCAGGCTATCGCCCTGGTGCTCGAGACCAGCCCCTGGGAGGAGGTGCGGGGGTTTTTCGGCCTCTGGCAAGGCCAGCGTCTGCTCCTGTTGTTTGCGGCAGTCTCGTTTTGCTATCTCGTACTGGCGCTGTCCATTCCCGCCAGCCTCCGGTTAGCCGGTGGCTCGGCGGCCATCCGCCGTGTCGCGGTGAGATGTCTGGGATTGTTGGCGGTTGACGCTGCTGCGAGCCCCGAGAGGCTCATGGAAGGCGCTGCCGCCAGTCCCGTTCTAGGCGCCGCGATGTTCGTCAGCGGGCCGTTGTCTTCGGTCGACTATGAGCTTCACGGCGCATTGAAGCGCAAGCACCCCTACGGCGCCCAGCGGGTCAGCGCGAGGGAAGTTCACATCCTGGTGATCGGCGAGAGCTCACGGCGCGATTCCTGGTCGGTCTATGGTTACGCACGCCCGACGACGCCCTATCTTCAGTCCATTGCCGCGGAGGTTATATTCCTCCGCAACGCTGTCACGGACGCCAATGCGACGATCTTCGCTGTTCCGATCCTGCTGACCGGAACCCGTCCGGAAGTCTTCGAGCCCTGGGCCACCACCGGAAACATTGTCGATCTCACGAAGGAGTCCGGGTACTTCACAGCTTGGCTGGTCAATCAGGATCCGTCCGCGTCCAGCCTCGTCGGCGTGGATCCGGATGCATCCAAGTACACCTATCAGCCCAAACGCATGACGTACTTCGCGACCTATTCGCCCGATCAGGTATTGCTGGCGGAGTTCGAACGGCAGATCGCGCGCAGGGACGCGCCACTGTTCGTAGGCATACACGTTTATGGCTCACACGCTCCGTATTCCAACCGATATCCGAGCTCGTTCGCTCGTTTGTCCGTAGCGGGGGAGCAGCGCGACTGCGTCGATAGTTATGATGACAGTATCCGCTATTCGGACTGGTTCCTCGGGCAGGTGATAGAGCGAGTACGCAGGCTCGACGTTCCTGCCACGGTGACCTATTTATCGGACCATGGCGAGGACCTGCAGCAACTCGATGGCCGCAGTGGTCATGGCGCCGCGGACTACTCGCCGCACGTCTTCGAGATACCAGCGTTCGTGTGGCCCAACCTCGCTTATCGCCGTAAGCATCCTGAAAAGATTGCAGCCCTTGTCGCGAACGCGTCCAAGGAAGTGCGCACTCACGACTTCTTCTATTCGCTTGCGGACCTCATGGGAATCCGTTGGCCAGGGCTCTCATCCCGAAGCTCCTTCGCCTCCGCCGACTTCGTACCGGACGTAACCGAGAAGCACATCGCCGGTGGCAATCTCGTTTCCGCGCCGCGCTGAAATGGCCAACCTGCTGTAAAGTCAAGCCGTTCCGCGCACATGCCACTGTAGCGCGCAAGGTTGTGCGGCTAACTCACCCGGTCCGTTATACAGTGTTATCAATTCGTGGCACTGGATATGCGGCAAAACAGCGCCAAAGTCGTGAAAATAACAGTGAAAGTCGTGCGTGATGAGTCTCACGTGCGCGAATTCTTGTGAGATAATGAGCGCTTCCAAAACAAGCCCTCCCAACCGACACTGACGGGAATCCACGAGATGGAAGAGAACCGCAAAAAGGCGCTGGTCGCCGCACTGGGTCAGATCGAAAAGCAATTCGGCAAAGGCTCAGTGATGCGACTGGGCGATGCGGTGGCGTCATACGATGTGGAAGCCGTGTCTACCGGCTCGCTCGGCCTCGACGTCGCGCTCGGCGTCGGTGGTTTACCTCGCGGACGAGTTGTCGAGATCTACGGACCGGAGTCCTCCGGTAAGACCACGCTCACCCTACAGGTGATCGCTGAGGTGCAGAGGGCCGGCGGTACCGCCGCGTTCGTCGACGCTGAACACGCACTCGATCCTGTTTATGCCGAGAAGCTCGGCGTGAACATTAACGACCTGCTCGTTTCGCAGCCCGACACGGGTGAGCAGGCACTCGAGATTACCGACATGCTCGTGCGGTCGAGCGCTGTCGACATTGTCGTCATTGACTCGGTCGCCGCGCTCACGCCGAAGGCGGAGATCGAAGGCGAGATGGGTGAGATGCAGGTTGGCTTGCACGCGCGCCTCATGTCCCAGGCACTGCGTAAGCTGACGGGCAACATCAAGCGCTCGAACACCATCGTCATCTTCATCAACCAGATCCGCATGAAGATCGGCGTGATGTTTGGAAGCCCCGAGACCACGACCGGCGGTAACGCGCTGAAGTTCTACGCTTCGGTGCGTCTCGACATCCGCCGCATCGGCGCGATCAAGAACGGCGAGGAAGTCACAGGCAATATGACCCGGGTGAAGGTCGTAAAGAACAAAGTGGCGCCACCTTTCCGCGAGGCCGAGTTCGAGATCATGTACGGGCAGGGTATCTCTCGCGAAGGCGAGATCATTGAGCTCGCCAGCGCGCAGGGGATTATCGACAAGTCCGGCGCCTGGTACTCGTACAAGGGTAATCGCATCGGGCAAGGTAAGGACAATGTGCGGGTCTTCCTCCAGAACAATAAGGAGCTGGCTCGGGAGATTGAGGATCAGGTTCGTGCCAAGCTGCTGCCACCGAAGCAGCCGCGTAATGGGGATCAGGCGAACATCGCCTGACCTGCCGGCATGGGCCCCACGGGCATGCGCCCCGGGAGTCCATGTGTGGCGATGAGATCTCGTGGGCACTCTGAGGCGTAAGCGTTTCGGCGGCGCCTCCAGAGCAGAGGTGAAGACGCGGGACCCTGATGCTGCGCGAATGGCCGCCATGACCCTGCTGGCGCGGCGAGACTTCGCTAGCGGTGAGCTGCGCCAGAAGCTGGGGTCACAGGGTTACGATTCCACCGTGGTGACGGCGGTGGTGGCACAGCTACTTGACGAGCGTGCTCTCGACGACGCCCGATACGCCGAGAATTATGTCGCCTACCATGCGGGCCGAGGCCAGGGGCCTCTACGAATCGCTGCGGAACTCAGGGCTCTGGGACTGCCAGATGGGCTGATTGACGTGGCCTTGGACGGCGGTCCGGACTGGCGGACTCTGGCGCGGGAGGTCCGGACGCGCAAATTTGGTGCAGAGCCCCCTGAAGAGTGGAGCGAAAAGCACCGCCAAGCGCGTTTTTTGCAGTATCGTGGGTTTTCATCGGATCATATCCGAGCGGCCACTGGCGCCGACTTTGACCCGGATTCATAAACTTGAGCACAGCCTCGTATTTGAAGGCTGCGGACGTCCGCAGCGCCTTCCTGGAATTCTTTCGCAAGAACGGCCACACCGTGGTGCCCTCGAGCCCCCTCGTGCCTGGCAACGACCCGACCCTGTTGTTCACCAACGCGGGAATGGTGCAGTTCAAGGATGTCTTTTTAGGTAAAGACAAGCGCGACTACGTGCGTGCGACCACGAGCCAGCGCTGCGTGCGCGCCGGAGGTAAGCACAACGATTTGGAAAACGTTGGCTACACCGCCCGGCACCATACGTTCTTTGAGATGCTGGGGAATTTTTCCTTCGGCGACTATTTCAAGCAGGACGCGATCCGCTTCGCCTGGGACTTTTTGACCGGCACTTTGAAGCTCGATCCAAAGCGTCTGTGGGTGACGGTTTATCGCGAAGACGATGAGGCCGCGCGGATCTGGCTCGAGGAGATCGGCGTTCCCAAAGACCGCTTTTCCCGGATGGGTGAGTCGTCGAATTTCTGGGCGATGGGAGACACCGGCCCGTGTGGGCCGTGCAGCGAGATTTTCTACGACCATGGCCCACAGATTCCTGGTGGACCGCCGGGCTCGCCGGACGAAGACGGCGATCGCTACGTGGAAATCTGGAATCTGGTGTTCATGCAATACGACCGCTCGGCTGACGGCAAGCTCACGCCGCTGCCGAAGCCCTCGGTCGACACCGGCATGGGCCTGGAGCGGATTGCCGCCGTCATGCAGGGCGTGCATTCCAACTACGACATCGATCTGTTCAAGAATCTCATTCGTGCGGCGGCCGAGCTTGCGGGCACGACCGATCTGGCCTCGAGCTCCCTACGTGTCATCGCCGATCACATCCGGGCGTGCTCGTTCCTGGTCGTCGATGGCGTGCTGCCCTCGAACGAGGGGCGCGGTTACGTGCTTCGACGCATCATCCGACGTGCGGTGCGCCACGGTTATAAGTTAGGTATCCAGGAACCGTTCTTCTACAAGCTCGTACCCGTGCTCGAGAAGGAGATGGGTGCGGCGTATCCGGAGCTGACCCGCGGACGCAGCCATGTCGAGCGGGTGTTGAAGCAGGAGGAGGAGCGTTTCGCCGAGACCTTGGCCAACGGTATGGCTCTGCTCGAGAGCGCGATGCGAGGTTTGAAGAGCGATGTGATCGACGGTCAGACGGTCTTCAAGCTTTATGACACCTATGGCTTTCCCGCTGACCTCACCGCGGACATCGCGCGCGAACGTGGCCTTTCCATCGATCAGGTGGGCTTTGACGTGGCGATGGAGGAGCAGCGCAAGCGTTCGCAAGATGCCAGTAAGTTCGGTGTCGACTTGCGGGGCGGTGCTTCGATCGACTCACGTACTGTGTTCCAGGGTTATGAAGGACTGGAAGCCCGTGGGCACGTCGTAGCGTTGCTGAAGGGTGGGGCGCCTGTTGATTCGCTGAGTGAAGGCGATGAGGGCGAAGTAATTCTGGATCGCACGCCGTTCTACGCCGAATCGGGCGGACAGGTGGGTGACACGGGAGTTCTTCTGAGTGTCGACGGACGTGCAGCGAAAGCCTCGGCGTCGTTGACATTAGTTCCTCCTGCAAACGCCCCGGTGCGCTTTGTTGTCGCGGATACTCAAAAGCGCGGTGCGGCACATTCACACATTGGTCGTCTGGCGCAGGGCGTCATCCGCACAGGGGACACTCTGGAGGCAACCGTAGATGGCGAGCGCCGCCGCGCAACCGCGCTGAATCACAGCGCCACGCACTTGTTGCATGCTGCCTTGCGCAAGGTTCTGGGTACGCACGTACAGCAAAAGGGCTCGCTCGTGGCTCCGGACCGGCTGCGCTTCGACTTTTCACACTTCGAGGCGATCTCTCCGGCGGAATTGCGCGAGATTGAGCGCCTGGTGAATACGCAGATCCGTCTCAACATCGCGGCAGAAACCAAAGTCATGGACTACGAGGGCGCGGTGGCCGAGGGTGCCATGGCGCTGTTTGGTGAGAAGTACGAGAAGGACGTGCGCGTATTGCGAATCGGCGAGTTCTCAATGGAGTTGTGCGGCGGTACACACGTTGCGCGCTCCGGCGATATCGGTTTCTTCAAGATCACGAGCGAGGGTGGCGTCGCCGCCGGCGTGCGTCGCATCGAGGCCATTACAGGCGAGTCCGCGATTGAATACGTGGAGCAGAGTGAAAGCCTGCTGAAAGATGTTGCCGGTCTGTTGCGTGGTACACGCGAGGAACTGCGAGATAAAGTGCGTGACACGTTGGAACGTGTGCGCCAGATGGAGAAGGAGATTCGTACTCTGAAGGATCGGTTGGCTTCAGGCCAGGGAGTTGATCTTGCTTCGAGCGCGGTGGATGTGCACGGTGTCAAAGTTGTTGCGACCAAAGTAGAGGGCGCCGACGCTGGAGCCTTACGAAATGCGGTGGATCAACTGAAGGACAAGCTCAAATCCGCTGTTGTCGTATTGGCTTCGGTGGAGCATCCTGCCAAAGTAGTTCTGGTTGCTGGTGTGACGCAGGATCAGACCGCGCGGGTCAAGGCTGGTGAGCTGGTAGGTGCGATTGCCGCACAAATCGGCGGCCGTGGCGGTGGTCGACCTGACTTCGCACAGGCTGGCGGGAGCAATCCTGCGGGACTGGATGCGGCGTTAGCCTCAGTGCAGGATCTGGTGCGTACCAAACTTGGAACTTGATGCGCGTTGCTGCGCGACTCGTCCCGCTCCGTCGGCGCCGACGGTGGACCGCCGATTGTATCCTGCATTGCACAGAGGGCAAATTCAGGGTTTCCCTGGTTTGTCTCACTAAGGCGAGTCCGTAAATTCACCCGTTATTCCCACGGCTACGCGAATTGCGCTCGCCGGAGAACCAAGGAGGAAAGAAAAAATGCTCATTTTGACCAGACGGGTGGGCGAGACGGTGATGATTGGTAACGATGTCACGGTCACTATCCTGGGCGTGAAGGGCAACCAGGTCCGCGTGGGCATTAACGCGCCTAAGAACGTTGCCGTGCATCGTGAGGAAATCTACGAGCGTATCAAGCGCGAGCAGAACGGCGGATCCCAAGAGGAACCGCACGACCGCGAATCCGCTGAGTACGCCTCCGTCTGAGTTCCCCCCAAGCCGGTATCGGCTCGCGCGAGTTTCTTCAGCCCGCGCGGCCGAGGCGTCAGTCGCCCGTTTTCACCGCCCCCATTTGCAGCACCTATTCGCACCGCTTTCCCTTTTCAGGTCCGCCCCGTATCATTACCCGCCCGCCGCGCGGGGTCATGTGATTCGCAAGCTTGTAAGTCTTTGATAAGCTTGTCTTTATAGCGCGAGACGGACAGATGGCCGAGTGGTCGAAGGCGCACCCCTGCTAAGGGTGTAAGGGTCAAAAGCCCTTCGAGGGTTCGAATCCCTCTCTGTCCGCCAACATCCATCGACCTGAATCAGGTGCCGGTTCGCTATGGCTCCAGGGTCGAGCCACGAAGGAGAGGGCTAACGCCCGAAGGGCGGCCCCGAAGGGGTGAGGCCCGCAGGGCCGAATAATCCCTCTCTGTCCGCCAATTCCAACTTACAAAAATCAAATGCGAGCACTGTCCGCGCGGAACAAAACCCGCCCTGGTAATGCCTAAGATTAAGGTCCGCGCAAAGGAAAGCGAGAGTCATTGGCATGAACAGATGGCTTGTGTTCGTTGTACTGGCCTGGATGCCCGTGCTCGCCCTCGGCCAGTCCCTCCGTTGCGGGGATAAAATCATCAGTCACGGCTCGACCCGCGCCGAGCTCGCAAGACTGTGTGGCAATCCGGCCGACGTCGAGCACAAAACGATTTATAACGACCAGTCGGTGGGCGACTCGAATGTCGCAGCGAGCACGACGGTCGAAGTTCACGTGGAAGTGTGGACTTACAATTTTGGTCCCAACCGACTGATGCAGCGAGTCTGGCTCGAGGACGGCGTGGTTGTCCGTATCGAATCACTCGGCTACGGCTCCTAAGCCAACACAAAGCCACCCGCTGTCGGGAACATCGACAGCAAGCTATTGATTTCCTTGATCCCTGTCTCAAGCGCTGGACACCGTGCAATGTTATCTTCCAGGCGAGGCATGAGGTCAGCAAGGGCAGTGGTGTGTCAAACGGCTCGCAGTCCCGGTTCTCCGGCTTTTTAAAACTGTTCGGCTCGAAAGAGCCTGCGACAACCGCGCCCGCTGCATCGGGCCCAAATCTCGATCAGGCACGCGTTCTGAAGCAACAGGGGCGGCTTGCCGAGGCGCTCGAGCTGGGTCGGCAGGCGCTGGTTGCACGACCGGGCGACAGCGACGCCACCGTGTTGGTGGCGGAGATTTCCGTCGCGCAGGGCGATTGGGACCAGGCAGTCGCTACGTACGCCAAGGTGATCGCCGTGAGGCCCGATCACCCGTTGGCCTATTACAAGCGCGGTAATCTCCTCAAGGACCGCGACCAGCTCGAAGCCGCTCTGGCTGATTACGACCGGGCGGTCGAGCTCGATCCAAAGTATGCGTATGCGCTTTGTAATCGCGGTTTTGTACAGGGTCGCCTCGGTCGCCTGGAGGCGGCACTAGATAGTTACGACCGCGCTATCGGCGTTACGCCAGACGACGTGGTCGCGCTCTTTAACCGAGCCGATGTGTTACGCGAGCTAAAGCGACCGGAGGAGGCGCTCGCCAGTTACGGGGCTGCTATCGCGGCCAAGCCGGACCATCTGCAGAGCTACTGTAACCGCGGAATTCTGCTCTGTGAGCTCGAACGATTTACCGAAGCGCACGAGAACTTCGAGCGCGCGCTCAGCATCAGCACGGGAGTTTCCGACGTCTATTTTGGCCGTGGCAGATTGATGCATCGTCTTCTGCGTTACGAGGCGGCCTTAGCTGACTATGAGCACGCCTCGAAACTCAATCCCAAGTTTGCCGCCGCGTGCTTCGCCCGCGGCGAGGTACTAAGGGACATGGAACGGTGGCAGGAGGCCGCGGCGGCCTACGATCAGGCGTTGGCTCTGCAGCCGGACTACGCGGAGGCGCATTTGGGCCGCGCGACCGTGTTCGTAAGGGTGGCTCAGTACGTCGAGGCTATCAAAGCCTACGAGCGTGCGCTCGCTTCCAAACCGGACTTCCCCTGTGTGTTTGGCTTGTATCAACACGCCAAGATGTATATCTGCGACTGGGAAGGGTTTGACGCCGATGTCGAGCGAATCGTTGCGGCCATTCGCAGCGGTACGCGTATCTCGACGCCCTTTCCGCTTCTGTCGATCGTGGACGAGCCGTTCCTGCATCGCGAGGTTGCGCGGATCTGGATGGAGGAGTCGGATCCCACCGCCGCGGCCGCGAAGCCCGACATGCCGCCACTGCCGCGGCGTCCCGCGCCTGAAAGGCTTCGTATAGGCTACTTTTCGTGCGACTTCCGCGATCATCCCGTGGCGGTTCTGAGCGCCGAGCTGTTTGAAAGTCACGATCGCAGCCGTTTCGAGATCACGGCCTTTTCCATGGGGCCCAGTGCTGCGAGCCCCATGCGACAGCGTCTGGAGAAGGCCTTCGATCGGTTCATCGATATACGTGAGGTATCCGATCGCGACGTGGCGCTTCTGGCACGCAGAAACGAAATCGATATTGCCGTGGATCTGTGCGGACATACCAGTGGTGGCCGCGCGGGTATCTTTGCCCGGCGGGCCGCGCCGGTACAGGCAACCTATCTCGGCTATGCCGGAACGATGGGAGGGGACTACTTCGATTATCTGATCGGGGACCGGACGGTCATTCCGCCCGAGCACCAGCGTCACTTCAGCGAAAAGATTCTCTACCTGCCGCACTGCTATCTCCCCAATGACTCGACCCGCCCGGTCGGCGATGTTCCAACGCGTGCACAGGCAGGTTTGCCGCCGGAGGGCTTCGTATTTTGCAGTTTCAACAACAGCTACAAATTCACGCCCGAGGTTTTCTCGAGTTGGATGCGCATGCTCGGGCGGGTGGAGCACAGTGTGCTGTGGCTTGCGCAGAACAATCCTGTCGCCGCGAGAAATCTGCAGCAAGAGGCTGAGCGGCGCGGGATCGATCCGCGCCGGATCATATTCGCCGGACGCACCGCGGAGTTGTCGCAGCACCTGGCGCGACTGCAGCTGCCCGGTCTTTTCCTGGATACGCTGCCTTACAACGCGCACAGCACGGCGATCGATGCTCTCTGGGCCGGGCTGCCGCTACTAACTCGCATGGGGGAATCGTTCGCCGGACGGGTCGCTGCCAGCCTGCTGCGGGCGATTGAGCTGCCGGAGCTCGTCACGACGAGCATTCAGGAGTATGAGGATCTGGCCGTGGAGCTCGCGACCCACCCAACGCGGCTGGCCGAAATCAGGCAGCGCCTGGCGCACAATCGTCTGACGACGCCGCTATTCGATTCACGCTCGTTCGTGCGGCAGTTGGAAGCGGGTTACGAGAAGATGTATGAGCGCTACCGGGAAGGGCTGTCACCCGATCACATCTATGTTCCGCCGACGGTTCGCGCCGACGGCGGATGAGCAGCGCGAACTTCAGCGCTTGGCCGCCCCTGGAGGCGTCGACAGACGCAGCAGCAGAAGGTGCGTCAGCTCATCGATGGTCGGCAGATCGACCCCAGCCTCGCGCAGCTGCCATTTGAAAGCATTTGCCAGCTTCGCTCTGCCGAACCAGCCGAGCTTCAGAGGCGCCGCCTGCTGGTCGACGCGCTGCAGGAACCACTGCAGGTCCGCGCCCTTGCCTCGGGCGCCTTTTGCCTGCCCAGGCGGCTTTGAGCCAGCCTTCGGCACGACTTCATTGGCCAATGCGACGCCCACCTCAGCAGCCGCGCGTGTATCGAACCACTTGAGAAGCATAACTGATTGAGTTTCCTCGGCGAAGGCGCCTGCCCGAGCTATATAACATTATCCCGTGAGCCACGCACGGGCCGGGCGGCGGTTCATTGCTAAACTGATAGCGAGCGCACATATGTTCCGTAATTTTTTCCAACCCAAGCCCCCTGCCGCCGCGGGCACGCCGGCGGCGGACGAGTTGTACGCCGAGGCCACGCGCGCCTATCAGTCGAAGGACTTCGCTCGCGCCATCCCTCTTTTCGAGCGCGTCATCGCCCTGAAGCCGGACCATGCCGAGGCGTACTACAAGCGCGGTAACGCTCTGAAGGATCTGGGACAGCTCGAGCCCGCGCTGGCCAGTTATGATCAGGCTGTCCGGCACAACCCGGATTTCCAGTTCGCCTGGTGCAATCGTGGGGTCGTACAGCAGACCCTCGGCCTGATGGACGCGGCGCTCGCCAGCTTCGAACGTGCGACCGCCCTCGATCCCAACGATGTGCTCGGGCATGTCAACCGCGGCTCGCTACTGGCACGCATGCGCCGTTGGGATGAAACGCTTGCCAGTTACGATCGGGCGCTGGCACTGAATCCCCATCTGGTGCAGATCTGGTTCCAGCGTGGGAATGTGCTCAGGGAGTTGCGACAGCCGGAGGGAGCTCTGGCCAGTTATCGCGAGGTCTTGAAGCTGCAACCTGACTCCGCCGAGGCTCACTACAACTGCGCGGTCCTGCTGGAGGCAGCTGGCAAGCTTCAGGCGGCACTGGCCAGTTATGATCAGGCGATCGCGTTGCAGCCGCAGTTTCACCTGGCTCATTACAACCGCGCCGGGGCGCTAAAGGGAGCCAATCAGCTGCACGCCGCACTGGAGGCATACGACCGCGCCCTTGCTTGCAAGCCTGACTATCCGGAGGCACACGCGAATCGCGGCGTGGTGTTGCAGGAGCTGCAGCGTTGTGATGAGGCGCTGGCCAGTTACAAGCAGGCGATCGCGCTGCGACCAGACTATGCCGAGTACCACTTGAACTGCAGCCTGCTGTACAAGAAGCAGCTGCAGTGGGATGCCGCGTTGGCCAGTTGTGATGCCGCCCTGGCCCTGCGGCCCGACTACGCGCAAGCCTGTTTCGAGCGCGCCGTCATACTGCTCGAGATCGGCCGCGCGGATGAGGCCATGGCCCACTACGACCGGGCCGTCGCGCTCAAGCCCGACTTCGCGGAAGCTCACTATAACCGGGCACTGGCGCAGTTGCTGCGCGGCGACTATGCCAATGGCTGGTCGAATTACGAGTGGCGCTGGCCCAACGCGGACAAGTTGTTTCTGGATGGCAAGCGCCGTTTCGACAGTCCTCTGTGGTTGGGTAAGGAGTCGCTTGCCGGCAAGCGACTGTTGGTTTACGGCGAACAGGGCTTGGGCGATGTGATCCAGTTTTGTCGTTTCGTGAAGTCCGTCGCGAAGCTCGGCGCCACCGTGATTCTCGAGGTGCAGACACCGTTGGTGCGACTGTTGGAGAGTCTGGAAGGGGTGGCGCGGGTGGTTGCCGTCGCAGATCCTTTGCCGGAGATCGACTACCGCTGTCCCATCATGAGCTTGCCGCTGGCCCTCGGAACCACGCTGGCGACCGTTCCCGACGCGTCCGGCTACTTGCGCAGCGATCCCGCAAAGGTTGCCTCATGGCGGGCTCGGTTGGGCAAGGCCGAGCGGCCTCGTATCGGGCTCGTCTGGAGCGGTAATCCGCGACAAGGCAATGATCACAATCGCAGCTTCGCGCTCTCGAAATGGATCGAGCATCTGCCGCGAGAGCTCGATTACATCTGTCTGCAAAAGGACATTCGTCCGGCGGATCAGGAAACGCTGGCGGCCAATCCGTGGATCCGGCGATATGACGAGGAGCTACGCGATCTGAGCGAGACGGCCGCGGTATGTGAATGCCTCGACCTGGTCATCAGCGTCTGCACCAGCGTCGCACATCTGAGTGGCGCGCTGGGCAGGCCCACGTGGGTGTTGTTGCCCTTCAACCCCGACTGGCGTTGGTTGCTCGATAGAACCGACTGCCCCTGGTATCAATCCGTAAGGCTATATCGGCAGCAGGCCATCGGGGACTGGAGTGGTGTGTTCACGCGGGTTGCGGCCGATGCGCGCCGCCTCAGTCCCACTTCCAGTCAACTTCCATCAACTCTTTCTTCGCGTTAGCCAGATAGCGCTCTACCTGGCGGACGGTCACTTTGAGCGCTCTGGCGATCTCTTCATAGGAGAACTCCTCCCGATAGCGCATGAGGAGCACTGCCTGATGGATGGGTGAGAGCTTCGAGAGCGCCGCGTTCAGTTGCTTTTGGGTGCTCAGTCGTTTCGCCGGATCGCTGGCGGGTCCATCGCTGAGAGCGGCGGAGACTTCATCCGCCATCTGCGAGTCGACTATGACATAGCGCTGGGCCCGGCGGTCTTTCTCACGAAAGTCGTGTTCGACGTTCGAAGCGGTTTGCAGGATGTACGCTTTGGGATTCTGTACAAACTCGCCGTTGTCGATCTTCAGGAGTCGAATGTAAACCTCCTGAGCGAGGTCCTCGATGTCCTCGGGCGTGTGCATTCGACGCGCCAGGAATCGATGCAGGTCGCCCCGGTAGAGCTCCGCGGCCCTGCGAGCAAACTGCGCAAGCAGAGAACTCGGTTTTGTTTTCATTCCCCAGCCCACGCCGGTGCGCATCGCGCCCCAAGCGTTCCAAAAGCTCACTTGAGTATATGCTGATTCGCGCCTGGGATAGCGGAAAATGATGCGTCGCGGTGGCGGCAATCTGCGGTGATTAGGGCGTCTAATTAAATTTAGACGAGATCTACACTATCAGCGGCCGTGCAGAGCGTCAGAAGTCGCTCGAGATCGAATTCCCGCGGCAGATCTGCACGTACGCGCAGCTGCCGTCAGCGGCTGCCGACCACGGTGGTGTTTCCCTCGGCCGTGACGCGTAGTGTGCGATCGGTCTGCAGATAATCAATGAAGGATGCGGCGTCGTAAGGGTCCCAGGTGGCGGTATAGCGTTTCCGGGCTACCGCGGGGCTCGCCTCGATGCGGATCTTGTGAATGTTGTAACGGTTGAACTCGGTTGCAACCTGTTGCAGGGATGCATTTTCAAACCACAGACGATGCCGGCGCCACCCTGCCATGTCCGAGACATTCATGGCGGAGCGGTTGACCAACTTGCCGCCGGAGTCCATGGCCACCACTTCGCCCGCGGCAACTTGCGTGAGCGCGGCCTGTCCTGAAGTTTCCGCCGAGACTTCAACGCGCCCGTTCAGGACCGATACGGTCGTCAGTAAATCGGGGTGCAGGTAGACCGCGAATTCCGTTCCCATATCCTGAACCACGGAGTTCCGTGTGTGCACGCGGAATGGATTCGACGCATTGTGTTGCACCTTAAATACGGCCTCGCCACTCACGAGCTCGACATCCCGCGACGCTGCGCTGAACCTGACGCGCAGGTGTGATTGCGTATTCAGGTCGATGCTCGACCCGTCCGGCAAGGCTATACGGCGCTGCTCGCCGGTCGAGGTAACGTAGTCGGTCCAGGCTCGCGAGGATAGGCTATGCCGGAGCCACAGACCGAGTGCGAGCAGTGCAATTGCTCCCACGGCCGCGGCGGCCGGCCAGTACGGACGAGAGGGTTGTCGAGAGCTTGCGCGCGGCTCGTACTCCTGGGGTTTCGCACTCGTTATCGGTACTACATTGCTCGAGGATTGGGCGAGGAGCCGGGCGAGATCGAGTTGTCCTCCGGCGTCCAGGTGAGTCAATTCCGTGTCAATGGAAACGTGTTGCAGGTACGCCTGCAGGTGCTCGGGGGAGCGGCGGATCCAGGCCGCAAATTCCTTGCGTGCCGCGGGATCGCCCGAATTCAAGGCGTGCTCCCATTCCTGTGCCTCTTGGATCAAGGCCGGCCGAATTGGCGTACTGCGTTTCATGTCGACATCAACCGGTGTTTCTTCTGCAGCGCAAGACGTGCTGGAGCAACGAGTGCGGAGAGTCCAATAGATTAGACGGATTTGAGGGCACTTTCGCCCCCCCATTACGCAAGGGGGAAACTTCTTGGCGGTTGCCGTCTATTCAGACGCAGACCAGGCAATTTCCGCTTTGGGCGGCATGGCCACGGAGGTGAACAGCAAAGCAAGAAAGAAAACCGCGTGGCCGACCTGAAGCTCGCATGATGGAGTGGCGGCCGTTGCTGGCCCTCGGCGTGATGTGCGCCGCGAGAAGGGCCCGTAGCATGATCGATCTCGATGTTAGTGAAGTCGTGTGTGTCGAGGACTGCTGGTGCGGATCTGTGGTAATTGCGCGCGGACGTGGATTTCGAGCAGCTCGAAGTATAGCTTTCGCAGCATCGGGTCGGAGTCCCGTCCGGATACCGGGTCGAGGCCGCTCATGACGCACGCGTGCAAAGATGATGTCGCCACTGGGCGTTGTCGCCCGTGAGCGGGGTGCTGCTTCCTAACATGAACTCGTGCCATGCCTGTTGCATGCAGCTGGGTCCGTATGACTCAGCAATGAGCGGCACGAGAATGGCGCCATAGCCGTTGACTGCTGCACGGATCCGCGACTCACCGGTATCTATAGTGAAAACTCCAATCCCTGGCGCTGCGTCGGCCGGGAGGGGGCACGCACGCGGGCAACAGAACGACCTCGCCCGCCAAGACGATTGCTGTAACTACTAATACGCACGAGTGGCAAAACTCTGTAAGGGCCGGCGCCGATTTCGCTTGCCAGCGTGCTCGGGAACGGGTCAATCTAGAAAGTAAGCATGACTTTGCCTGCGGACACCGCGCCCGATAATCCGAGTCTTGCCGCGCAAATGCGGCCGGCATTGGTCAAGTATTTCAAGCGAAAAACGGGTAGCACCGCCGAGGCGGAGGACCTGGCGCAGGACGTATTGGTGCGAGCCCTGTCGCATGCGGATTGGAAATCGGCGGACCAGGCAAAGGGCTACATTTTTCGCACGGCGGTCAACCGCTGGCGCGACCTGCGTCGGCGATTGCGAACTCGGGGGACCAGCGTCAGCTGGGACGGGCGGCTCGAGACGGAATTAGGTGTAGAAAGCGGCCCCGAGCGCGTATTAATAGCCAGGGAGGAGCTGACTCAGATCGCCCAGGCTCTGGAGGGACTGAATGCGCGCACCCGGGCTGTGCTCATGTTGATCAAGTTGGAACACCTGAAGGCGGCGACCGTGGCCGAGATGCTCGGCATATCGGTGAGCGCGGTAAACAAGCATCTCGCTAATGCGCTGGCGTGCCTCGCCGCGGTACGGAAGCGAGCGGATTCAACATGAAAGCGCTCGAGCACACGCCCGAAACGGAGGCCTCGGAAGTCTTTGTGCAGCGGCAGCACGGAGCGTGGTCGACGAGCGACCAGGCAGAACTGGAGGCCAGGCTTGGACGCGACCCGGTCTTTGCGAATGCGTACGCGCGAGTCGAGGAGTCCTGGGTCACGCTGGATGCGCATGCGGAGACACCCGAGTTCATGCGCTATCGCGAAGAAGCGCTGGCCTATGCGCGCCGTGCCAGTGCGCATCGTTGGCTGAAGTCCAGTTCTCATTCACGAAGCCGTTGGCAAATCGCCGCGGCGGTAGTTGGGATTACGATCGCGCTCGCCATCGGTTGGCAGCTCTCACCCCTGGGCTACGTGCCGGGCCAATTTCGCACAGGCATTGGGGAGCAGCGTATGGTGGAGCTCGAGGATCACTCCCGCATCGCGCTCGATGCGGCCACACGTCTGCGGGTGCGGTACTCGAAAGATGCGCGCACTGTCGAATTGACGCACGGGCAGGCGGAATTTTCGGTCGCCCGCGATCCAACCCGGCCGTTCAAAGTCATTGCGGGCGATCGAACCATCGTTGCCCTGGGCACCGTATTCACGGTCGATTTCGCCAATCAGGAGATTCGCGTGGCGACCATGGAGGGGCGTGTCGCGGTAGCGTCCACGGACGCTCCGGCACTGCGCGAGTTGGCTGCCGGCGAAGGATTGCGCGTCAATGAGCGCGGCCAGGCCGTCTTCACGCCGAAAGCCGACCTTGCAGCCGCGACCGCCTGGCGTGCAGGCAAGGTGATATTCCGCACCGAGCAGTTGGGCGAGGCCGTGCGCCGTATCAACCGCTACTCGCGAGTTCAGGTGGAGGTTGCGGACGCATCGCTCGCGACCCGCCATATCAGCGGCGTATTCGAGACCGGCGACACCCAGGGGTTTGTCAACGCCGTCGAGCAATACCTGCCCGTCGTTGCCGACCGCTCTGCCTCGGACAGAATCACACTACGCCTGAAATAGCGGCGCCCCCGAATATCCGTCCTGCGCATGTGCAGACTTTTGCCTCTCGTGCGTATTGATAGATATGCGGTGTTGAAACCGCGCAAAGAATACGGGGGCGGCGAGCGAGGTGAGACCTACGATTTGCACGGCCGTGCTCAGCGCTTTGTGCGCGAGTGCGGTGTTCGAAAGCTCTTGGGGGGCGCCGGGCGCGGATGCGCGCAGTATCAGCCTTGATCTGGACATTCCGGCGCAGAATCTCAATGACGCGCTGCAGGCGTTTGCCCTGGTGTCGGGGCACAAGCTGCTCTATTCATCGGAGCTGGTGGACGGCAAAACCAGCCCGGCGCTCAAGGGCCGGTTCACCACCGAGCAGGCTGTGTCGAGATTACTGTCCGGCACCAAACTCAGCTACGAGATCGCTTCCGACGGCCTGATCCTGATTCGGGCCGCCGCCGAACCCCCTGCGTCGAAGTCGACACCGGCCGCGGCGGTCAAGACCAACAATAGCGATCCTGCAGCGCAAGGCGACAGCGCGGCGGCTGCGACGGATCCGGGCCTCGAACTGGATGAGATCGTGGTTACGGCCAGCAAGCGGAACGAGCGCTTGCAGGACGTACCCGCCTCGGTCACCGCGATCTCCGCCAAGGCTCTGGCCGACACCGGCGCGGTGCGTTTCGAAGACTATGCCGCCCGGGTGCCGGGGTTGATTGTAGACACTGCGGCGGCGGCTGGCGGGCTGAACCAACTCTCGTTGCGCGGCCTCACTACCGGGGTCGGGGGCAATCCCACCGTAGGCTTCTATATCGACGATGCACCGTTCGGTTCGAGCAGCAACCTCGGCGGCGGCGCCATCATGGCACCGGATATGGATCCCTCCGACCTGGCGCGAATCGAGGTGCTGCGCGGCCCTCAGGGCACGCTTTACGGTGGTGGCAGCATGGGTGGTCTGGTGAAGTTTGTCACCCAATCTCCCGATTTCAGTCAGGCCTCCGGCCGTGTGGAGGTGGACGGATCTCAGGTGAACGGCGCAGGAGGCGGCTATGGGGTGCGTGCTGCCGGAACATCCCGCTCAGTGCGAGCGTCGCTCTGAGGATGAGTGTGTTTGACCGACAGGACCCCGGGTTCGTCGACGACGTGATCAATGGAGCCCGCAACATCAATCGGGCTCGCTATGACGGCGGACGAGTGTCCGTTGCCTGGCGCGCCAGCGACGTCTGGGACCTGCGCTTCTCCGGCATGACACAACAGCTCGACGGTCACGGTACGCCGACAGAGGATTTCGATGCGGCCACCGGAAAGCTACTCTACGGCGAGCTGCAGCAGGCGCGGGCCCCTGGAACCGGCGGCATAAAGGCGACGTATGGATTGTACGATGTGCGAGTGGAAGGGCATCTGGGCTGGGCCGACCTCGTGGCCGCGACCAGCTACGGAAAGCTCACTTCAAATATCAACACCGATGCCACCGCCCAGTACGGACCATTACTAGGGGCGGCGCTGGGTCAGTCGGGCATCGGAGCCGCGATTCAGGGCAATTCGAGTCTGGGGAAGGTGAGTCAGGAGCTGCGGCTGAGCTCGTCCACCGAGCAACGGTTCGCCTGGCAAACCGGCGTCTTCTACACTCATGAGCATTCGACGGTGACCCAGAGTCTGCCCACCTTCGACGCTGCAACCGGCGGCCCATTGGCGGTCAGTCTGCCGAACATGCTCGCCGTGACCGCGCCCTCGAGCTTCGAGGAGGCGGCGGTGTTCGCTGACGTCACGTATCGATTTACCTCGCGCCTGGATGTCACCAGCGGGTTTCGCTACAGCCACAACTGGCAGTCGGCGAATGAAACCTCCAGCGGTCTGTTGGTGGGGCCTGCCAGCACCGTGAATCTGGCTTCCCACGATAGCTCCTGGACCTATCTGGTGACTCCCCGCTTTCACTTCGACGAGCGCTCCATGGCCTATCTGCGGCTGGCCTCGGGTTACAGACCGGGCGGCCCCAACATTGTCGTGACCGACGTTCCGCCGAGCTATCGGCCTGACACGGTGATCAATTATGAGGCCGGCTTGAAATCCGACCTGTTCGATCGGCACCTCAGCCTGGACCTGGCTGTCTTCTACATCGACTGGAACGATGTCCAGCTGCGCCAGGAGTCGCCGCTCGGAACGAGCTACTTCAGTAACGCAGGCAAGGCCTCGAGCAAGGGCACGGAAGGCACCTTCAGCTGGCGGCCTGTCGCAGGGCTCACTCTGGAAGGCAATGTGAGTCGCATTGAGGCCACCTTAGGAAGGACTCTGCCGCTGCCGGCGATTGGCACACCGGGCGACGCTCTGCCCTTCACTCCTCACTGGAGCGGACAGATCAGTGCCGAGTATGAATTGCCGCTTGCAGGAACCTGGTCCGGCCAGGGCGGAGCGAGCTATCGCTTTGTGGGAAATCGACTGTCCGATTTTGCCCAGGCGGGCTCGTACCCCCGCTTCCAGCTGCCTTCGTACCAGGTCTTCGATCTTCGCTTAGGCGTGCGCAGCGACCGCTTGTCCTTTTCAACCTATGTCAAGAATGTCGGCGACGCACGCGGACAGGTGAATGGCATCCTGTTCGGCGCCGTCGAAGAAGTTTCAATGATTCAGCCGCGCACAGTTGGCGTCTCGATCTCGACTGAGTTTTGATGCATGTCAAAGTCATTCGCAGCATACCGTCACGTGCTCGCCATGTTGGCTTTTCTGTTCGCTGCTGCACGGGCGGGCGCCTCTGTTGTGGTCATTCACGCGGGCCACTTGATCGCCGAACCGGGGCGCCCAGTACTCACTCGTCAGTCCATTGTCGTTGAGAACGGATTGGTCACCGCTGTGAAGGAGGGGTTCGTCCCGGGCGGCCAGGTGATTGATCTGTCGGATGCCTGGGTCATGCCGGGACTGATTGACATGCACACGCATGTCACAATCACCATGGATATCGACTCGGCCAATCCTACGGCGGACTTCATGCCCGCTGTTCTCGGCCGGCCGGCTGCTCGCGTGCTCGCGACGATTCCCAGAGCTCAAGCGATTCTGCGCAATGGCTTCACCACTGTGCGCAACTTAGGGGATCCGGCGAGCGTCACCTACGATCTGCGCGACGCTATTGATGCCGGCATTGTGGATGGGCCGCGCATTATCGGAGTTGAGCCTCAGTTCGGGGTGTCAGGAGGCGATTACGACGCTTTTGCCTTCGGCGAAAGAGCGGAGCTGGAACCGCTGTTCCGGAGCCGTGGGACCTGCTCTGGTCCGGTCGACTGTGCCCGTGTGGTTCGCGAGGAGGTTCATCGCGGTGCGGGCGTCATCAAGTTGAGATTGGCGGGATTTAGCGAGGCGGGGTCCAAGAACGGTCCGATGGAGACACCCGAGGAGCTCGAGGCGATCGTAACCACAGCGCACCGGCTCAATAGACGGGTGGCAGTGCACTCGGCGGGGTCGGACGCGGCCAATCAGATGGCTTTGGAGGCGGGCGTCGATACGCTGGAACATGGACCACTGAGCGATCGCAACATCGCCACTATGCTACAACATGGCACGGCCTACACTCCGACCTTGCTGGCGGCGAAAGTAGCCGCTGGGAAACTCGGCGTGGACGCCGGCTACTACGACAGAGCAGCTGACAGTGTCGCGAGGGCCTACCGCGCGGGTGTGCCTATTCTGTTTGGTTCAGACCTTCCGGTGATGGCCAGCAGCCGCACGCCGGAGGAGTTCTCGCTGCTGCATCAGGCGGGTCTCACTTGCGCCGATGCGCTGAGGGCTGCCACGGTAAACGCCGCTCAGGCGCTAGGGATGTCCGACAGTTTGGGGACCATCGCGCCTGGCAAGGCCGCCGATATCATTGCTCTCGCCCATGATCCCATGGAGGACCTTCGCGAAATGTCTCACGTCATCTTTGTCATGAAGGGCGGGAAAGTGATCCGCGAAACCGACTCTCGGCCAACTCATCGGTAATCCGACCCGTACCGGTCTTCTGTGCCCGAGAGCGCTCCATGACTTCCTGGAATGTCTCGGCCAGTCCCTCGACATGGCGTTCGACGGCACTGCGCGACCAGCCGGAGCGCTGATAGTGGAGATCGACGATGCCGCCCGCATTGGCGAGGTAGTCCGGGCAGTAGAGTATGCCGGCCTCCAGGAGCCGCTGGTCATCAGCTTGCGTCGCCAGCTGGTTGTTCGCGCCACCCACTACAATCCGGGCTCCCAGCTCGGGGATGGTACGCGCCGAAAGGATGCCTCCCAACGCGCAGGGCGAGAAGACGTCTGCTTCGATACGGTGGATGTCTTCACAGGGCGCGACCTCCGCGCCGATCTGCTCGCCGAGTTCTTCGGCCAGGGCCGAGTTGGTGTCCGCGATGCTGAGCTCAGCGCCGTGAGCACTCAGCAGCTCGGCGAGCCTGCGGCCAACATTACCCACTCCCTGGATGGCCACGTGCACGCCCTCGAGGTTGGCGCGACCCAGTCGGGCACGAGCGGCCGCCTGCAGGCATTGAAATACTCCGTAGGCAGTTGATGTAGAGGCGTTTCCCGCGCTGGCCAGCGTGCCAGCGGTGTGTTGGGTGTGCTCGCCGATAGTGCGGACGTCTTCGAGTGTCGTTCCGGAGTCGAACGAGGTGATGTAACGGCCGCCGAGGCTTTCGACGAAGTCTCCCATGGCGTGTAACAGCGCCTGGGTCTTGTGTGTCGCCGGGTCCGCGATGATGACGGCCTTGCCACCCCCGTAGGGAATGCGCGAAATGGCCGACTTGTAGGTCATGCCTTTCGACAGCCGCAGCACATCCTTGATGGCCTCGTCGGAGTTCGGATACTGCAGGATCCGGCAGCCGCCAATGGCGGGCCCCAGATGAGAGTTGTGGATGGCAATGAAGGCGGTCAATGCCGCCGCGCTGTGCTCGCGACAGGTAACCAACTCGTGCGCTGCGAAATCGGGATAGCGGGTAAACATTGCCAAACGATACCGCGACCGTGCAGTAATAGGATTATGATTTAGTGGAAATATCGCGAATTGCGGGTAATTAATTGCTAGAACGGGTGGAATTCAGGTAATTTTGTTACCGGGTTTGCGAGTATATTGATAACGAATATCCGGAAGTTTATCGCGTATGAGTGACAAGCCCAGTCTCAATTCGGTCGATCGGCGGATTCTTTCGTTGTTGCAGCAGGATGGCTCACTCTCTGTGAGTGAGTTGGCCGAGCGGATTCACATGACACCGCCGCCGTGTTGGCGCCGTTTGAAACGCCTGAAGGATGAGAAGATCCTGGAGCGGCAGGTGTGGCTGGTCGATCCCAAGAAGGTGGGGCTGGGAGTGACGATCTATGCCTCCGTCAAGCTCGCCACGCACGACAGCGCCGCCACCACGGCTTTTCGCAGCCGGGTCCGCGCGCTGCCCGAGGTCCTGGAGTGTTATATTCTGTTGGGCAGCCCGGATGCGCTGTTGAAAATCGTGGTCAGCGATATGAGCTACTACGAGGAGTTTTTCAATCGGCGCTTATCGCAGATTCCCGGCGTGCGGGAAGTGTCCTCCAGTGTGGTCATGACGGAGGTCAAAAAGACGACGTCGCTACCGCTGTAAGCGGCGGCGCATCAGGTGGCGCCGAGAGGGCCGGGATACGCTGCTGCCAGCGTCTGCATGTCTTGCGGTGTGAGTGCGAGCGAAAGCGCTGCGGCGTTGTCTCTGGTATGTGCCGGAGAGCCGGATTCGGGAATTGCGATGACTTTTCCGCTGCGGATGACCCAGGCGAGGGCAACCGCGGATGCCGGGCACCCGTGTGCTGCACCGATTTGCGCGAGCGTCCGGTCACCGACTACCAGATGGCGATCGCCACCGAGTGGTGAGTACGCCATCACCGGCACGTTGTGCTCCATGCACCATGGCAGCACGTCACTTTCGATGCGGCGGTTGTTGAGACTATAAGGGACCTGGTTGGTGGCGCAGCGCTGGCCGTCTGGAACGCCGAACAGATCCTCCATCTGGCCCTTGTCGAAGTTGGAGACGCCCCAGGCGCGAATTTTTCCAGCCGCGCGGAGTTGTTCGAATGCCGCTACCACGCCTGGGAATTGTTTGCTGGCGACCGGCCAGTGCAGCAGATAGAGATCGAGATGGTCGGTGCCCAGACGAGCGAGGCTCGCGGCGCACGCACGTGCGATACCGTCTCCGGAGATCTCGTTGCCCTCAACCTTGGAGACCAGGAATATCCGGTCGCGCTGCTCGGCAATGACATGACTCAGGAATTGCTCGGAGCGGCCGTTGCCGTAGTTTCCCGACGTGTCGATCAACGTCATGCCGAGTAAAACACCAGTGCGCACCGCGTCTTCTTCAACCGCTGGCGGATGCTTCCCCTGTCCAAGATGCCAAGCACCTTGACCGAGCGCCGAGACGATAGTGCCGTCGGGCAGCTTTACGGTACGTGCCGCAGATGCACTGGCACTCAGGCAGGGAAGCAATAAACCAAAAGCCGCACAACGTGCACTGAATTGACGTCGGCTGAGCAATTGCTGGGTCATGCTTTCTATCTCCTTGCGGCCCGACGATTGTAATCGCATCGCAGTGGTGTGCCACAAGGGTGCCCCGGATCAGCTCAGATCGAAACTCGCCGCCAGCTCATCGATCAGGGTGCGCTGCAACGCGTTGAATCGCTCTCCGGGCTGTTGCAGCTCGAAGTTTTTCAGGAAAGGATCGACCACCCCCATGTGCTCGCCGGAGAGCTCCTCCATGATGGCGTGACCACAGAACGGGACGTAGGCCTCGGCGTAGCCGCCTTCATGCACCGCGACCATTCTGCCCTGGCACCATCGATCGGCCACCTGCATGACCATTTGTGTCATCTGGCGAAAGGACTCGCTATGCAGTTGCATGCGTGCCAGAGGATCGACCGCATTCGCATCCAGCCCGCTTGCTACCACGATCAGCTCCGGGCGATAGCGGTCGAGCGCGGGCACGACGATCCGCTCGAATGCGTACAGGTAAGCGTCGTGACCGCCTCCGGGTAAAAGCGGGATGTTGTAGTTGTACCCGAAACCGGCGCCACGGCCGCGCTCTTCGGAGCCGCTATAGCCGAAGGGAAAGCAACGATCCTGGTGGACCGAGATCGTAAGAACATCCGCGCGCTCATAGAAAATCGCCTGAGTTCCATTGCCGTGGTGAACGTCCCAGTCGAGAACGGCAACCCGTTCCAGCTTGTGGGCAACGCGATTGGCCTCGATTGCCACCGGTATGTTGGCCAACAGGCAAAAGCCCATCGGGCGATGAGGCAAACAGTGATGTCCGGGAGGGCGCGATAGCGAATACGCGTTACGGTGTTCGCCGCGTATGACCGAGGCAACAGCGCCCTTGGCAAGTCCCGCTGACAAAGCAGCGAACTCGTAACCACCCCGCCCAAATGGCGCAAGGTCGCCGAGGTCCCCGCCACCGGAATCGCTGGCTGCTTTGAATGCCTCGAGGTACTCGCGCGTGTGAACGCGCAACAGGTCCTCTTCGGTTGCCAGTGGCGCGCTACGGACGCCGACACGGGCGCTCAATCCAGAGACGTCCATCAGCGACTTGAAACGTCGCTTGCTGTCTGGAGATTCCGCATGACCCGATCCAGAGGGAGGCTGCACCCATCCTCCCACCGGCATCACGAGTGCATGCATGCCTCCGCTATGCCACAAGCAACGTTCGTCGTGAAAAAAGCCAGTTTTCCGATGCATGCGTCTCCCTACGCCTCAATTGTCGTGACTGCCGCCGCACGACAGTACTTGCTGAGACAGGGTACAGGTATCGTTCAAATGTAGGAGCGAGGCAATGGCCAGCCGTTCCCGCAAGGCTGCGACGCTACCGTCAGTGGTTAGGTTCGAGTATCGTCCAGCAGCAGGGAAATCATCCAGACACTTGGCGTTGCGAATGAGCAACGATGTCATCAGCCAGTTCTTACTGGACCTTTGGCACTACTCACGCGAGCTCACGGTCGCGGAGTTTCAAGGGCGGGCTTTGCAACGGCTTGCGCAGGCGTTGCCGTTCGACTCCGCGTGGTGGGGCGTGGCGCAGCCGGACAACATTGTCCACAGCTCGTTTCCATACCGTCTCCCCGCGGACTACGGGGACTTCTACCAGCGTTGGGTGAGCGATACGGACTCGCTCGCGAGCGCGGGTTATGCGGCTGGCGGGACTACAGTCTGCTTTGGAGCAGACCAGTTGGCCGCCTCACCTGGTCTGAAGTTGTTGATGGAGCGTTTCGGGTTGCGGCAGGCTTTGGCCACGGTCGCCCATATCCCGCACCTCAACCTCTGGGTTTTTCTGTCGCTGTACCGGCACTCGAGCACGCCGGCATTTTCCGAGGCCGAGCGGCAATTCAACTCGCTGGTGATGCCGCATATCACCGCCACATGGAATAACAATTGGATTACCCAGTTCGAGCATTTCAGTGGGCACAGGGTCGTCAGCCGCCTGGCGCACGGTATCGCCGATCAGCTGGGCGTGCTGCACAAGGCGGAAGCGCGGTTTCTCGAGTTGCTTCACGAGGAATGGCCGGCCTGGGAGGGGCCGAGACTCCCGGAACCGTTGCGCGGCCGGGCGCCCTGCGAGCACGCGGGGCAACGGGTGATGGTGCGATCATCACCAGTCTGCGGACTCGTATTGTTCGAAGCCAGGCTGCGCTGCGTGCTGGATGCCTTATCGCCGCGCGAAACCGCCATTGCGGCGGCTTTCGCTCGTGGCCAATCCTATAAGGAGGTCGCCCGGCAGGTGCACGCGGCACCGGCAACAGTTCGACATCACCTGCGTATGATCTATTCCAAGCTGGGCATCTCGGATAAGCTGACTCTGGCCACGTTGGTACAAGAATCCGAGGGGGCTCGTGGCGAAGGCGCGAGTGAAACATACAGCGGTAGTTGGAGTCGCGGAGCACGGTAACTCGGCGGTGCTGGTGACCATGACACCCGGCGGTGACCTCCTCGATCGCCGTCGCATTGACCTCACTCAGGGATTGCCGACACACCCTTATCATCATGAAGGCTCGTGGGCGATTGGCCGGTACGTGAACAGTCCTTGGGCGCGTGCCATCTCGCTGCCTGATGCCGTGGCGCTGATCGAACGCGTACGCGAGTCCGCAGCACGTGGCGCGCGTGAGAGTCTGAAGGCACTGGCCGCGACGGTGTCTGTGCCGATAGCGAGCATCGCAATCCGCGTGTGTCCGCCGTTGCCGGTGACGGCCGAGGAGCGGATTGCTGATACTCGTGCGGCGTGGCGTGCGGGCGGCAAGTCTCTTCAAGCTTTGCCGGGAGATCGGCAGGGTGTTCGCGAAAGATCCGCAAAATCCTGTCCGATACAAACAAGACCGGCACCGTCGCAGCTAGGTGCGGGGATGCGGGAGCATGCAGGCAACCAGTTTGGTTGCGTAGCGCCGCTAGGGAGGTTCGCGTGGCCATAGCGCAAGAAACTCGCAATGGGGTTGCAAGCTCTCCTGCGTGTTGCCGCCGCTGAGTTGTGAAGGGCGGAAGCCCGAGTCGATTCCCGTTACGCACACATCGCGCTCGAAGACAGCGAAGCGGACGCGCCACTCCTTGACCGCGAGTAGCATCCCTTGCTCCGTGCGACGTATGCGTCGGTAGGGATGGGGCTCGGGCCCAAGTGAGAGTGTGGAGTGGATGCGCTCACGAATCGCAAGTCCGGTGCGGGCCTCGATCCACGCCGCCTGCTCGGCGGCCGTCGCCGCAAAAGATACAACAAACGCGTTGACGGGATCTGCGGGCTGAGGGCGCGCGCCTGAATTCGCCACATCCTCCAACCAGCCGGTTCCGGCGTCGGGGTGAGCGTCGGTGTAAGCGATATAGGGCTTGAGGTCGAGCACTGGAGTGCCGTCGATCATGTCAGCATCGCGGATGTGAAGAATGAGTCCTTCCACTCGCTCCAGGCGTACGACGGACATACCGAGCGGATTGGGTCGGTGCGGCGAACGGGTGGCGAAGACGCCCTTACGCCCTGTGGTGCTCCGAGGTGGCAGCACCTTGGGGCGCCATCCGGAGTTGAGATGGAACCAGAAGAGCACCCAGATCAACTCCCAACCGGCCAGATCCTCGAGCGCGTGCTCGAAGTTGCGGCCCGGCAGCAGCTCGATGCGCGCCGGTGTACCGGTGGCGGCACGCGGTTGCCGTGCAGCCTCCACCTTGGAGGCCATGCAGTTGCGTACGACCCCAATGGGTTCCAGCGTGAGCAGGGCCTTAGTCACGAAGTCACGCAAGTTTCATCCGATCGCAATGGCGGATGCCTACCGTGCCTGGTCCGGCTACTAGCTACGATGGGAGGAATCATTTCATGAAGATTCGCGATGTGGAGCACATCGTGATTCTGATGCAGGAGAATATCTCGTTCGACAAGTATTTCGGTACTCTGCGGGGTGTGCGGGGCTTTTCCGACCCACGCGCGGTCAACATCAATCTCCCGCTGGCGAGCGGCACGGGCAGCACCCCGGTACCGGTATTCCTGCAGCCGGCAGGCGAGAAGAACGTCGCGGCCGGATACGCGGTTCCGCCGAATTTCGGCTCATTGGGTGGACCTTCCGACGGTGCCTCCGTCATACCGCCGTTCCGTGTCGATCCCGAATCGATCAAAACCGGGCTCAATAGCCTGGGCCTGACGTACCTGCCAGGAACGGACCATAGCTGGAAGACCGGCCATGAGGCTTGGAACCAGGGGCAATACGACTCCTGGCCGACCGCCAAAGGCCCCATCACCATGGCGTACCTCACGCGCGAGGACATTCCTTATCACTATGCGCTCGCGGATGCATTCACCGTCGGCGACGCCTATCACTGCTCGATCATGGGCCCCACCAACCCCAACCGCTGTTACCAGTGGACCGGTTGTGTCGGAAATGTCAACTACCTGGGCAGCGGTGGTGTTGACGGAGTAGGCGGCGCGGTGGTGACCGGTAACGGCTTGGAGAACGGCGCCTATTACGTGTGGCAGACTTTTCCGGAAGTGCTGCAGGAGGCAGGTGTGAGCTGGAGGATTTACCAGGATCTCGCCGGCCAGACCTTCAAGCCCGACTTCGGTGACGGCACTTCCAATTCCTTTGCCGGGACTTTCACCGACAACCCGGTGTTGTACTTCAATCAGTACGCCACCGCCGCGCCCGGCTCGCCGCTCTTTCAGAATGCGTGCACCGGCACGCAGATCATGAATCTCATTCCGAACGCGGGAGCCGCAGAGCAGGACTGGCAAGCCTGGGCGGAGCATCTGTTCGACAATTTCCGCAATGATGTCCAGAGCGGCAAGTTGCCACAGGTCTCGTGGAGCATCGCCCCTGCCGGATATAGCGAGCACCCCGATTTCCCGCCGAACTATGCGTTGGGGTTCGTGCCGCGGACGGTTTAGACTGCGCGCTTCGTTCTTCGAAGACGCGGGGGACTGAGCATGAGTGGCCGTATCCGGATCGGCGTCGGCGGGTGGACATATGAGCCGTGGCGGGGGCCGTTCTATCCGGACTCGCTGGTGCAGAAGCGTGAGCTCGAATATGCCTCCCGCAAGCTGACATCGATCGAGATCAACGGCACTTTCTACGGCGCGCAAAAGCCGGAAAGCTTTGCGAAGTGGCGCGACGAGACCCCCGACGGGTTTGTTTTCTCCCTGAAGGCGCCTCGTTATGCGACGCACCGCCGGGCTCTGTCCGGCGCGGGCCCGATCATTGAGCGCTTTCTCAACGGCGGCCTGCTGGAGTTGCGCGACAAGCTCGGTCCGATCAACTGGCAGTTGATGCCGGCCACTAAGTTCGATCCGGTCGACTTCGAGTCCTTCCTCAAGCTGCTGCCTCCCGAGCACGCGGGGCGGGAGTTACGCCACGCCATCGAGGTGCGTCACCCCAGTTTCCGTGTGCCCGAAGTGGTGCACATGGCGCGCCGCTACCGTGTCGCGATCGTGGTTGCGGGGGACTCCGAATACCCTTCGATTCCCGATGTCACTGCTCCTTTCGTGTACGCCCGCATCATGGGGACCCAGGCCGGCGAGCCAGCAGGATATCCCGCGTCCACACTCGACCTGTGGGTCGAGCGCGCGCGGTGTTGGTCGGAGGGCGGCGTTCCGGAAAGTCTGGAAACCGTTGGGAGCGGGGGTGTCGAGCGCGTCGCCCGTGACGTATACCTTTACGTCATCAGTGGCCACAAAGTAGCCAACCCGGCCGCCGCTCAAGCGATGCTGGAGCGGGTCAACTCCCCACCCACATAGCGATGCGTGCCGCCAGCAGGCGCCCAAGAAATTTGAATGAGTGACCGGGGTAAATGGGGACGTCGTCGGCCAACGGTGGGCCGTCCGGCTTGAATTTCGTACAAACCCGCATCTGCAGGGGCGGGCAGGCGCCACGCAGTCTCGGCCGGTACACGTCGACCCAGTGTTTACCGTCATCGAAGTTGAGAAGCATGGCTGAATTGCAACAGGTGGCCACCACCCGATTGGTCGCCGATCGTCCGCTGAGCTTGAAGCTCTTCAGGTACGGGGCACCCTTGAGGCAGCGGACGCGATTCTTGCGCAGCACGATGTACGGTGTCCCGCCGTCGGGCTGCAAAACGGGCGGCGCATTCGGCAGGGCTTCGATCCGGCGCCCGCCTTCCTGACAGCTGTCGCAATAACAACTGACGATCATAATGGGCGGCCCCCTTAGTTCGAGCTCGACATTGCCGCAGGCGCAGCTAGCGCTGGCCGTGTTCAGGGGGGATGAAGACATCAGGGGCTCCCGAGTTGGTCGAGTCGATGCTGCAGGAAGCGACGCTCGCCCGGTTGGCGGGTCAGCTCCAGTGCACGCTGATATGAAATGCGCGCCGCTTCGATATGCCCGAGTCTGCGTTGCATGTCGGCGCGGGCGGCATGTGCCAGATGGTAGTTATTCAGTTCGTTCTCGCTCAGAACCGCGTCGATGTGCGTTAGTCCGGCGAGGGGTCCATCGCGCATGCCGATTGCGACCGCGCGATTCAACGCGATCACCGGCGACGGCTCGACTCGCTGCAGGACATCGTACAGAGCCACGATCTGCGGCCAGTCTGTCGCGTCGATGTCCGGTGCCTCGGCGTGCAGGGCGGCGATGGCCGCTTGCAACGCATAGGGCCCGATCCGTCGCGAGCTCAGGGCTCGCTCGATCAACTGCCGGGCGGCGTCGATTTGTTGCCGGTCCCAGAGCGAGCGGTCCTGATCTTCCAACAGCACGAGATTGCCTGCCGTATCGACGCGTGTGGCGCGCCGCGCTTCGTGAAGTTGCATCAAGGCGAGCAGGCCGAGGGCCTCCGGGTCATCCAGAAGCTCGATCACCAGCCGGATGAGCCGCAGCGCCTCGGCGCAAAGATCGGCGCGTGTCAGCTGCGGCCCACCGGTCGCAATGTAGCCTTCGTTGAAGATCAGGTAGATCACCTGCAAGACACTGGCGAGGCGCGCCGGCAGCTCGGTCCGCGCTGGAACTTCATAAGGGATGGCATCGGTGCGGATTTTGGTCTTTGCCCTGACGATGCGCTGCGCAATGGTGGGTGTTGGTACCAGGCAGGCGCGGGCGATCTCCTCGGTAGTCAGCCCGGCCACTTCGCGTAATGTCAGAGCGATTTGTGCGTCAGGTGTGAGCGTTGGATGGCAGCATATGAATACGAGTCGCAGCTCGTCGTCCTGGATGTGTTCGGGCAGCACTGGTTCCTCCGGTGTCTGGAGCAGTGCCAACTCCGCTGCCGCGTCGTTCTGGCGAGCCTGGGCGCGCCAGCGGTCGATGGTTTTGAAGCGACCCGCGGATACCAGCCAGGCATAGGGATTCGCCGGGATGCCCTCCCGTGGCCATTGCTCGGCAGCGGCGGCGAACGCGTCATGGAGTGCGTCCTCCGCCGCATCGAAGCTACCTAACAGGCGGACCAGGGTCGCCAGCACCCGGCGCGACTGGGTGCGATAAGCAACCTCCACCGCCGCCGCGGCATCCGGCCCGCTCATACCTGCCTGCTCACAATTTCGGGCGAGGTTTGCTGAAGTCCACAACGGGCCGGACTTCAACCGAGCCCAGCTTGGCGAACGGGATGCCGGCGGCGATGCGGATGGCATCGTTGAGGTCGCGGGCTTCGATCAGAATGAATCCGCCCAGAACCTCCTTGGTCTCCATGAACGGGCCGTCAGTGGTCGACATCTTGCCGTCGCGTACCCGGACGGTGACGGCCTCGTTGGGCAAGGTCAGAGCCTGTGCCGCCAGTAAGTGGCCGCTGGCCTTGAGCTGGGTGTCGTGGGGGCCGACGGCGTCCAGGACCGCTTTGGCTTCGGGGCTTTGATTGAACACCTGGCGCGGGTCGAAGTAGATGAGGCAAACGTAGTGCATGGGGAGGTTCCGGATAGTTGATGAGCCAACAATTGTCGTCCGGTGGCCCCCGGATTCGACCTGGCCGCGGAATTATTTGCTTCGGGACGGTACCGCAACGCGTCCGCTCATCCGAGCCGGACGCCCGGTCAGGTTTTTTGCCGCACCTTCATTCCCGAGACGTGCGGGCCGGTGAGCCACCAGGAGCCGAGGTGTTTGTCGATTTTGACGGTATCGCCGACCTGCAGGCTCAAATCTCCCGAGGTGCTCTGCAGTTCCTGCCAGATCTGCCCATTGTCCAGATGCACGACCATTTCATTCGGCGAACGGTCGATGCCGACGACTCGCGCGGAGATGTGACTGGAATTCTGAGAGCCGCCCGGCGACTGCGCAGCCGGCGGGCTGGCTGGCGTGGTTGGTGGCGGGCTCGGGTTACTCGTCGCCGGAGCTGCGAACGGCTCGCGCTTCGGCACCACCTGCGCCGCCGGCTTTGGCTCCATGTAACGTGCGACCTCGCGGTCGTAGCACATGAGCCGACGCAACGAGTCGGTTTCAGCGGCGCACGCGCGCACGCTGGCAGGTAGCGACTCAGGCATTGAGAGCGCTGGCAGCGTCGCCAGCAGGAGGGCCAAACCCAGCAGATGCGCTCGCCGTGATCGCGACATACGCTCCCCCGATGGTTCGAGCAAGTTGGGACTATTATGACACGGGTGACGCCCGGCGCCGGTATGTGACGCCAGGAGTCGCTTTCGGCCCGGCCGCCTCTTGTCCAGGGCCGTAAGCAATTGTCTCACGCCCCCGGGTGCGACTTCCGTCACGGAATACGGCCAAGCTGGTACTTTAGCCTCAGCTCTCCGTCTTCTTCTGTACTGCCGGATATGTGGCTCAAAGCACTCAATACGCGCCTGGCCGCCGAAGTTGGCACCGCCCTGGCCGATCGGTTCGTGACCCCGGGGTCAACCGAGGAGGCCTCGTACTCCCAGTCGCCGGAGCCACAGCGCCAGCTGCAGTCCTTTCTGGCGCAGGTCGACCGCGAAGCAGTGCCGCTGCAGTTGGGATTGTTCCGGCGTGCCAAATTGGCCAACACCTTCAAATGGCGCCTGCTCGATAGCGGCGTGGAGCGTCAAACAGCCGATGAGCTGACACGGATGCTGCTGTTGCGGCTGACGGCGAAGCCGGTGCTCACAGCTCCTCAGGAAGTTGAGGCCGCGCCTACCGCGAACCCTGTCTCACCGAAGGACATCGATGCGTTGCTCGCAGCGGCCGCAGCTTGCGGCGCACGCGGTGAGCATGCCGAGGCGCTCGGTCACTATCTCGAGCTGTTGAAGATCAAGCCGCGACACCTTCTGGCTCGCAATAATCTCGGTGTCGCGCTGCTGAGTCTCGGTCGTTATCAGGAAGCGGCCGAGCAGTTTCGGCGCGCTGCCAGCGGTCAGGCGGCCTATCTCGATGCCCAGTACAACCTGGGGGTCGCGTTGCGCCTGACGGGTCAAATCGTCGAATCCGAGCAGCCGTTGCGCCGCGCTCTGTCACTGGACCCGCGGCACATCGAGGCGCGAGTGGACCTCGGCACAACACTTGTATTGTTGTCCCGGCTGAGCGATGCACGCGCCTGTTTCGATAGAGCGCTGCAGGTTGCTCCACGTCACACGGGCGCTCTGGTGGGTCTCGGGCACGTCGCGAGGCTGGAGGGGCGTTTCGAGGATGCGGAAGCGCTGTTCAAAAGAGCTCTGGTGGTTGATAACCGGATGCCTGTGGCCTGGGCGGCTCTCGCCGGGCTGCGCAAGATGACCTCGGCTGATGCCTCGTGGCTGAAGAGCGCCGAGAAGGTTGCCGGTACCGGCGTCTCGCCGCTGGAGGAGGCCGACCTTCGTTTTGCGATCGGCAAGTATTGGGACGATGTGGGCAAATTCGAACACGCGTTTCGCAGCTATGCGCGCGCCAACGAGCTGCAGAAGGCCGCCGCGCAAAGCTATGACTCCGCGGCGCGCACAGACTTTGTCGATGACATGATTCGTGTCTATCCGCGCGAGAGTTTCGCGAACGTCGCGACGGACGCGAACGACTCCCAGCGGCCCGTGTTCGTGACCGGCATGATGCGTTCTGGAACGTCGCTCGTTGAACAGATCATTGCATCGCACCCGGCGGCCCGAGGAGCTGGAGAGCTGGCGTTCTGGAACGATGCCATGCGCAAACACCAGGATGTCATCCGCGACAGCTGGCTGGCGGCGCCGGTTCGCAAGAAGCTCGCCAGCACGTATCTCAACATTTTAAAGAGCCATTCGCCGGACGCGTTGCGCATCGTCGATAAGTCGACGTTCAACGCGGACTGCCTCGGACCTATCCATTCGGTATTGCCCCGCGCACGCATGATTTACCTGCGGCGCGATCCGATCGACACCTGTCTGTCGTGTTACTTTCAGCAGCTCTCGCCGGCGCATAACTTCACCATGGACCTGGGCGATCTGGCGCACTACTACCGCGAGCACCACCGGCTGATGGCGCACTGGCGGGCCGTGCTTCCGCAAGGCACCCTGCTCGAGGTGCCGTACGCGGAGCTGGTCGCGGACCAGGAGACGTGGACTCGCAAGATCGTGGAGTTCATTGGTCTGGAGTGGGATGAGCGTTGCCTCGACTTCCACCGCACCCAGCGGCAGGTGGTCACCGCCAGCTTCTGGCAGGTGCGTCAGAAGATATTCAAGAGCTCGCTCGGGCGCTGGCACAACTATCAGAAATTCCTCGGGCCGTTGCGCGACTTGCAGGACCTGTGAGGCTCGGCGCCGCCGCGCAGACTCGTCTGTCAAGCGCTGATTCTGAAGTTCGCTGTCCAACCCAACTCCGTGGACGCCTTGGCAGTCCTCAGGTAGGCATTGGGTTCCGCTATGTTGAAGGCTCCGGGCTGGCCGTGATCGATTGCCAGGACCGCAGCACGCGCCGCCGCATCGACGTGAACCGGCGCCGCGCCCGTTGCATGCTCCGAATGGGTGCCGGGGCCATACAACTGTCCGTAGCGAAGGACAATCCCGTCCAGCGGCGGTGAGCCCAGTACCGCGGCCTCCAGCTCGATGACCCCCTGCACGGAAATAGCGCGGTCTCCTTCAGCCTCGGCGTCCAACGGGTCAGTCTCGGAGTGTGGCTCGGGACCGGGCGCGTAGGCCCAGGCGATACTTTGCGCAATCAGCCGGCGGGCACCGGCAGCGAGCGCGGCCATGACCAGGTTCCGGGTGCCCTCACGTCTGATGCGCGCGTTGCGTACGATGGCTGCCGGCATCTTGCCTGGGTCGAGATCCTTGGGAAGATCGGTCAGTTGGTGAATGACGATCCCGGGACGCGCAGCCTGCACGGCGCGTTGCAGCCCGGCAGCATCGAAGACATCGACGACCGCCGGTTCGGCGCCAAGCGAACGTAACACCGCGCATTTGCTCGCCGAGCGCGTCGCGCCCACGACGCAGTGTCCGGCTTCGCGCAGCTGCAGCAGCAAACTCTTGCCGATGGCGCCGGATGCGCCGGCAAGAAATATTCTATGAGTCAAGTCTCGAAGTCTCCTGCTATCGCGGCGGAATGCCGCTGGGGCTGGGAGACACCTTAGCGCCTCACCGGTCTTTTAACAGGGCCAGTCGAGCGCAATCCTCGGGAGCCATTGCGCCTTTACTTGAAGAGGCCTTTCAGCTTGTCCGTCAGTTTCTGTTGCAGCTCGTCCTTGTGTTTGTCGAGCTGCTGCTGCAGTTGTGCCTTGGCCAGTTCCTGCAGGTCCGGCCGGACGGTGGGGCTCGAGATGGTTCCGGTGATGTTGAGCGGAATGTCGGCCAGGGTTTTGCCAGCGGTTCCCGCCGTAGTAGCGCCGGGGGCTTCCTTGAGGACGGTGGCTTTCACCTTGTAGTCGATCGCGTTGCTCACTAGGTTGGTGCTGCCCTGGCCCGTCACCCGCAGGTTTTGCGAAGCGATGTTCAAATCCCTGGTGGTGGCGAGGCCGTTGGTAATGTCGGCCGAGGCCTTGAATGCATCGAAACGGGTCCGTCCGCTGCTCTGGCCGGACGGCATACCCTGTTTCTGGATGAGTGCCATGGCCCGATTGATCTCGAACCACAGGTCGACACCCTCGACGGCGCCATTGTCGACATTCGCCGCGACCTTGCCGTTGAGTGTCTTCAGCAATGCATCGCCGGCGAGAGCGTGCGATGTCAGGTTGGTTGTCACGGTGCCCCGGCCGGACACCCGCTGTGTCTTTGCGAAGTCTTTGAGCATCTGTCCCAGGTCGATGGCGGTCATGCTCTGATCCAACTTCAGGCTCGGTGTGGCGCCGCGGTCGTCGATCGTGATATCGCCGGTATAGCTGCCGCCGTAGAGCTGCGCTTTCGCGGGCGCGATGCGCGTTACTCCGTCTTTTGCGGCGATGGTGACAGCCACTTGCGTCGCTTTGATGTCGGAAACCGTGGCGCTGCCGATGGTGAGGGTGCCATGCAGGTCGAGTGTCTTGAGGGCATCACCGGAGTCTTTCGATCCGGCAGCGGTGCCAGCCGGTTGCGCGGACGGTTTCGGGTTCGATGGCGCCGGGGCGCGATAGCGGTCGAGATTGATGTGGTCCACGGCAAGATTGAATGCGGCCGCTTTGGTCTGAAGATTCGTCACAGCCAGCTGGCCGGTGAGCCGGGAGTCATCGAGTTGGATGTCCAGGCCGCTGGCCGAGGCAGCATTGGCGCCGTATTTGAAATTGCCCTTTGCGGCCAGCTTCGCCAGCACCTGGCTGTCACGCGTCTGGGGTGGCGTCATGCCGAGCTTACCCAGCAAACCGCGCAGACCCACCGGGTCCAGCTGGAAGGTGCCACTGAAACCGGGCGCGTCCAGGATTTTGCTGCCTTGCGCGCTGCCTGCGAGATGCGCGTCTGCCAGGTCCGCGGAGAACGCCGGTGCACTGAGGGTTTGCGCCGCGAGATCGAGGCTCAATTCCGGCACCGAGAGCTTCCAGCTTACCGCCATAGTTGCGGCAGCCGGGGTCATAGTGCCGTCGAGCTGCAGGCCGGCGATGCGATACTGTTTCTGCCGCGGGTTGAGTGTGGCATTGAGCTGGCCATTGAGATTGATCGGCTTAGCGCCAGGGGCGGTCGTCAGATCCAGTCGCAGCTTCAGGGGGATTGGCGTATCGGCGGTCACGTGACCCAACTCGAGGTTCACGTGCGTGGCCCTCATGTCCTGGTAACTCAGGCTGCTGTCCTTGATCTCGAGGCCTGCAAGCTCGGGCAATGTCGGCGGCCCGGAGTTGGGGCTTGCGGGGGCGGTCTTCCCGCCGCCGAAGTCTTCCCAGTTGCCTTTGCCGGCGGCGTTCTTCCGCAGCCGCAGATCCAGCCCGTCGATCTCGATGCGGCCGACCTGCAGGTCCTTGCGCAGCAGGGGCAGCAATTTCACGCGGAAGGCAACGTGCTGAACCGCCGCGAACGGTTCCGTGCTGAAGCCCGGTGGATTGCCGAGGCTCGCCGGGCCGACTTCGAGCGCGATCCAGGGGAACACGGACAGCTTGATCGGTCCGGAGAGGGTGAGCTCGCGTCCGGTGGAGCTGCGCACCGCCTGCGCGATCCGGTCCTTGTAGTCGTTCGGATTGACGAACAGTTTCACCGCCAGCAGCAGGACGGCGATCAGTACAACCAGGCCGCCGAGGACGATTCCAACGAGTTTCAAGGCCCGCATGGCGCTCACCTCTTCGAAGCCGGGCGCGCATTGTCGCACAAGTGTCCACTGTGCGGGACGGCGGAGCGGATGCAACTAAGACGCCGCATGGCCCCTCCAAGTCACCGTGCGCCTGGCATAGGCTTTGCTTTGGTGAAGTCGCCGGGAGCCATGGAATATCGAAACTAACGAGGGAGAAATACGTGCGCCGCGCCTCGCGGGTGTCCACCAAAAGGGACACCTGTGCTCGTGCGATGCGCGCTGAGCTTTGTATGAAGATGCTGCGCGCCTGTCTGCTGTTGCTTCTGCTGGGTCCGGTCTGCGTGTCCGCGGTTACCGCGCAGGAGGCCTCGAACCCCATCGTCGAAGGGATCGATTGCAGCGGCAATACGTCCGTGTCATGCGACCAGATCCGGGCACGCGCGCGGATCACCATCGGCAAGGAGTTGGACGAGGTCGCGATCGAGGATGCCCGCCTGCGCCTGGAGGCGCTTCCCAGTGTGCGTGCCGTGCACGTTCGTCTTGCCAAAGGGACCGGCAGGCAGCGGGTCGTGGTGGTCATCGATGTGACGGAGGCGAGCCCCCTGGCGGCAGCCTTCGCAGCCGGAACTCTCGTACAGCTCGGTCACCCGCAGACAGAGCTCGAAACGTTTGCCGGCCGCCTCGCCGATCATGATGTGTTCGGTACCGGCAAGGGGTTGGATCTCGCGGTCGTCGGCGCTTGGCCCATAGGAGGAGGTGCCGGAGCGCAGTACGCGACGCGACTGGAGTACGTTGATCCCCAACTGCTGGGCTCCAGAAGACTTTTCGCGACCGCCGGCGTGTTCTATTCCGACGCGGATTTCAATTTCTCGACTCCGCCGTACGGGGCGGTTGCTTTCGGTTACCGCAACCGCGGGGGCGGTTTCGACGTCTCCGTGGGGATGCATCTGGATTCATACATATATGTCACGGCCGGCTACCGGTATCTGTATCTGCAGAACTCCGCGGCCGGTGACGAGTATTTGACTTCGGATGGTGTCATTACCACGTTGAGCTCTTCGCCTGGCAGCGTGGTACTGCTCACCGTCGGTCGCAACACGGAAGATGACCCAGCGTTTCCGACGCGTGGCTGGTTGCTCCACGTCTACAACGGCTGGCAACCGCTCACTCAGCACGACTCCGCCGGTGTCGTGGTGCGCGGAACCTGGCGCGCCGGACCCGACTCGTACTGGACCTTCCAGGCCCGTCCCTTCGATGATTTCAGGTCCATCTTTGACGATGATCTGGGGGTGTCCATTGTCTACTCGCGCAATCTGTTCGCGGATTCGGGCACGGGACGCCGCGCGCGATGGTACCTCGGCCCAGGGGTAACCAACCTTGGACGCTCGCTTGGTCCGCACAGTTTCGAGCTCGGAGTCAAGGCGGGCATCCGGCTGGAAACCAGATACCTCGGAACGGTGAATTTCTACCTCATCGCCAGCTACACCGTGCAGAGTGGGAGCTGAGGTGCGCCCACTCAATCTTTCGAGGCGGCGGCTGCTGGCTCTCGGTCCGGTATTGTTGCTGGCGCCCATCAGCGCGCTCGGCGCGCAACTCACTCCATTGCTGCAGGAGGGGGAGTTGGGTGTGCAGTTACTGCGGGCGAACCTCCCGCCCACCGTGCGCAAGGATCTCGTCAGCGGCCTGACCAACAAAGTGGTGATCCGGATCGCATTGCAGGGGACGCAGCCTGCGATGCAGCGGCTCATCGGGATTGCCGTAAAGTACGATTTGTGGGAGGAGACTTTCGGGGTCAGGGTGAGTGTCGATGAGGTGGAGGTGGCCACAAAGAGCCTGCGCAGCGTGGATGCGGTCGTGGCGATGTTGTCCAATCTGACGGTGCCGCGTTTATTCGCCATCGATTCCGCGCTCCCGCCTGGAAAGCCCCTGATGCTCACGGCGCAGATTCTGTTCGATCCGATTGAAAAGGCGCGGATGGAGGAAATTCGCAAATGGGTTGCGGAGAACGACCGGCCAGTCCCCCCGGATCCGAGCAGCCTGGGCTCGGGGTTGCCGGCACGCCCATCGGCGAGCTCGCGTGTATTCAACCGGATCTTCGAGCAGTTCGCGGCGGGTGCCTCGGAGGCGGCGGCGTGGAAACAGACGGTGTCCTCGGCACCGTTCCGGCTGGAGGATCTGCGCGCCACGCGCTAGGGCGGCGCGCCAATGTGATGAACAATGACAGCATCAAGGGCTCGCTGTTTCTGGCGATCCTCGTCATGGCGGTGTTACCTCTGGCAGCGGCCTTCTATCTGCTCGATCACGCCGTGGAGACCAGTCTCGATCTGGGCTTCAACCGGCCGGTCATGCAGGCGCTGGAGGCCAGTGCGCGCAATCTGAAGACGCTCAAGCGGCTCGATCCCGACCGCGAGATGGGCTATCGCCAGCAGTTCGAGTCGGTGCAACGCCTGGAACAGGTGTACTCCGATCCGGGCCCTCTGAAAGCCGAGGTGTTGGAGTCGCTGCGGATCTTCTTCGGTCTCGGGCTGGTCGCCGCGGTCGTATCGTCCATGCTGCTGGCCATGTTGCTCAGCCGCAGGATCGCCCGCTCTTACGAGAGGACGCTCGATGATCTCGTCCGGCACAAGCAGCGGGTGCGGTATCTCGAAGAGATGGCCTCGTGGCAGGATCTGGCCAAGATGTTGGCTCACGAGATCAAAAACCCGCTCACGCCGATCGAGGTTCTCGTGACCTCGCTTTCGAAAGCTTACAGCAGTAAGAGCGAGCGGGAGTTCCGCGCCCTGCTGGAGAGTGCGCAGACAATGATCATCGAGGAGTTGGGTTATCTCAAGAATACGGTCAACAAGTTTGGGGAGTTCGCCCGGCTGCCGGAGGCGCAACTGGTCGAGGAGGATCTGTCGGCGGTCGTGGCGAAGACCGTCAAGGCCGTCACGGCGATCTTCGATGCCGCTGACTTGCGCCTCACCGAGGAGCCCGCGCCATTACAGGCGCGGGTGCGGATCGATGTGGCTTTGTTTCGCCAGGTGCTCACCAATATTGTCCGTAATGGCGTGGAAGCCAACCCGGGACGCCGCGTCGAGTTTACTCTGCTGTTGGTCGCTCGCGAGGGGTCGATCATGATTTCGATAGCCAACGACGGTCAGCCGGTGCCGGCCACGCTCGCGGAGCGCATTCTCGATCCCTACGTCTCCGGCAAGAGCAGTAAGGAAAACATGGGTCTGGGGCTTGCCATTGTGAAGAAGATCGTGATCGAGCATGGCGGAGAGATCACCTACCGCGAGCACGGGGGACGCCCGGTATTCACTATCGTGCTGCCACGGGTGCTTGCATGACGGAGCCGGCAACACGTCCGACGGTTCTCGTTCTCGATGACGAGAAGAACATCCGCAAGTCCATCGAGCTCGCGCTCGAGCAGGAGGGCTTTCAGGTGATTGCCGCAGCGGATGTCTCGAGCGCTTTGCGTGCCCTGCACGAGCGGATCATCGAGGTGATGATTGTCGACATTCAACTAGGTGAGATCGACGGCATCAGTTTCTTTCGCAAGGTACAGGCGGACGGCTTTGCGGTGCCGGCCATTTTCATTTCCGGTCACGCCACCCTGACGCAGGCGGCGCAGGCAGTTAAAAGCGGCGCGTTCGATTTTCTGGAGAAGCCGTTCAGTGCGGAGAAGATTGTCGTCACCGTGCGGCGCTGTCTGGAAGTGTCCGCGATCCGGGAGCGGCTGCGACAGCTGGACGCGCGGGCTGAGCCGGCGCAGATCGTCGGCGAGTCCCGCATCATCCGACAGATGGTCGCCGACACTGTGAAAGTCGCCAAGACTCACGCCAACGTGTTGATCGTTGGCGAGAGCGGCACCGGCAAGGAGCTGGTGGCGAGCACTATTCATACCAACAGCCAGCGTAGCGATGGTCCGATGGTCAAGGTGAACTGTTCGGCAATTCCCGACACACTGTTGGAAAGCGAGCTGTTCGGCTATGAGAAGGGCGCATTCACTGGAGCTGCGGCCGGCAAGAAAGGCCTGTTCGAAACTGCGCATCGCGGCACCATTTTCCTGGATGAGGTGGCTGATCTGTCGCTACCTGCGCAGGCCAAGATTCTGCGGGTGTTGCAGAACGGCGAAATTCAGAAAGTGGGTGCGCAGCAGACCGTGAAGGTCGATGTCCGGGTGCTTTCAGGGACCCACAAGGATCTGAAGCAGGCTGTGGCCAGCGGCACCTTCCGTGAGGACCTTTACTATCGGCTCAACGTCGTGCCGATCAAGGTACCGGGCTTGCGTGAAAGGCCTGAGGACATTCCCCTGCTGGTCGGGGTTTTCGCCCGCCGGATCTGCGAAAAGAACAATCTCAAGCCCAAGGAGCTGGATGAGGAAGTCGTGTGGGAGCTGCAGCGCTATCCCTGGCCGGGGAATATCCGGGAGCTGCAGAACGTTCTCGAGCGCATGCTCATCATGAGTGGTGAGAGTGTCTCGGTTCGCGATCTCCCGGAGGAGCTGATGCAGGATGAGCCGGGCGAGCGCGGCAAGACTTCCGCGCTCAAGGAGTTTCGTGACAATGCCGAGCGCGAATTTGTCATCGAGGCTCTGCGCCGCAATCACGGCAACGTCAGCCAGTCGGCTGCCGAGCTGGGTGTGCGGCGGACTTACCTGCATCGTCGCATGGCCCTCCTCAAAATCAACAAGAAGGACTACTTCGTGTGAGCACGGGCCGTGAGCGCTAGAGAAACATGCCACCGGAGACTTCGATTCGCTGGCCGGTGATCCAACGGTTGGCATCGGACAGGAGCGAGGCGATCATCGGGCCGATGTCATCCGGGAGCCCCACGCGTCCCAGCGCCGTGACAGAGGCGACCTGCCTGTTGATTTCCGCGTTGTCGCGGACGACGCCGCCACCGAAATCCGTCTCTATCGCGCCCGGGGCAACGGTGTTCACCGTGATTCCGCGCGATCCCAACTCCTTGGCGAGATAGCGGGTCAACACTTCGATCGCGCCTTTCATTGAGGCATACGCGACGTAGCCGGGAGTCGTAAAACGGGCGAGCCCGGAGGAGAGGTTCACGATGCGGCCGCCGTCACGCAACAGCGGCAGCAGTCGCTGCGTGAGAAAGAACACGCCCTTGAAATGGATGTTGACCAGGTGGTCGAAATCCGCCTCTTTCGTCGCGATGAATGGAGCGTGTACCGCCGTTCCGGCGTTATTGATCAGGAAGTCGAACCGGTCGCGGTGCCAGGTCTTGCGCAACGCGGTGCTGAGCTCGTGCGCAAAGGCTTCGAAGGTGCTGACGTCACTGGTGTCGAGCCGGAGCGCCACCGCCTTGCGGCCGAGCTTTTCGACGGCAGCCACCGCGGTCAGCGCTTCTGCCTGATTCGAATGGTAGGTGATGACCACGTCAACGCCGCGCTCGGCCAGGCTCAGGGCGGTGCTGCGACCCAGGCCGCGGCTCGAGCCGGTGATCAGGGCTATCTTGGTGCTTGATTCAATTATGTTTTCTGATGGCATGGTGAGTCTTCAAAGAGGTATTCTGCGAGCCATCCTAGACTTTCGCGGGCCGGCGCGTGAATACCGGAAATCGCGAAATATGTGCCTGATCCTCCAGCGCGGCCGATGGCTACGGAACTAGCAGCGGCTGTGAACCGATACCTCGACGCCCAGGGCGGCGGCGAGGGGCTCATCGCTACACCCATCGATGCGTTGACGCTGATCCGGAGCGCTGCAGCGACTTTGCCCAGCCATTCGATGTACAGGTCGGCACTGTGCGTCGTAGTGCAAGGGGCGAAGCAGGTTAGCTGCGGCAGTAAGGTCCTCGATTACGACGAGCTGCAGTGCCTCATCATCAGTCTCGCGAGCGGCGCCAGTGTGAGCGGCGCGGCGTATCAGGTCGGTTACGAGAGCGCTTCTCAGTTCAGCCGCGAGTACTCGCGGATGTTTGGTGCTGCGCCCAAGCGGGATGCTCTCGAGCGCAAGGCGGTGGTGGCGTGAGCAGATCGCGCTGGCTGGCCGCAGGGGCGACTGCGCTCCTTTTGACGAGTTGTATAAGCGAGCGCTCGCCCCCGTCGGGTCCGGCGCTCAGCCCGGCGCAGGCGCGCGCGTTGATCGCTGAATCGCTGCCGCCAGGGGTGTCGGATCGCGAAGGTTGGGTAGCTGACATTTATGCGGGACTGACCGTGCAGGGCTTGCAGCCCACGCAGCAGAACGCTTGCGCTGTGGTGGCCGTAATCGAGCAGGAGTCGGGTTTCCGCGTCAACCCGGCGGTGCCTGGTATGGGCGCGATTGCCTGGAAGGAAATCAACAGCCGCGCCGAACACGCAGGCGTGCCGCCGCTCCTCGTACACGCCGCCCTGGATCTGCACTCCTCGAACGGTCGCACCTATAGCGAGCGGATTGATGCGGCGAAAACCGAAAAGGACCTCAGTGACATTTATGAGGATTTCATCGGCTCGGTGCCATTGGGGCGACGGTTGTTCTCAGGCTGGAACCCGGTCCGCACTCGCGGCCCGATGCAGGTCAACGTTGCGTTCGCGGACGCGTATGCGCAGGTACGGCCCTATCCGTATCCCATCAAGAACAGCGTTGACGATGAGTTGTTCACGCGGCGCGGCAGTTTGTATTTCGGGATCGCGCACTTGTTGGCTTATCAGCCGTCGTATGATCAGTACTTGTATCGCTTCGCCGATTTCAACACCGGACAATATGCGAGCCGCAATGCGGCCTTCCAGAATGCGGTCAGCCGCCTGGCCGGGATGCCACTGGTGACCGATGGCGCGTTGTTGTCGCACGAGAGCGGGCGCAGCGGGCCGGGCAACACGGAGCTGGCGCTGCGGGCACTCGCCGGGCGGCTGAATATGAGCGAAGGCGCGATTCACGATGCGCTCGAACAGGGCAAGAGCAAAGAATTCGAGCGCACCCAGTTGTATGAGAAGGTGTTTGCTCTGGCGGACCGCACGGCCCGGCGCCCATTGCCGCGGGCGATAGTTCCGAGTATCAAGCTGCATGGCCCGAAGCTCAGTCGGCAGTTGACGACTAGTTGGTATGCGCATCGGGTCAATGGGCGCTATGAGCGGTGCATGGCGCAGTGAATTGTGCGAGATTGACGGCCTGTAAGGTCGACGCTGACTGAGGTGAGTCCGATGGATCCTGTTTCTCAATCCCTGCTGGAGGCACAACGGAAGGCAGAGGCGCTGTTCGATGATGTTGTACGACGCGGCCTGATTCAGGCGGGCAAGCTCGAAAGCGAGCTGAGCAAAGAGATTCACCAGCTGGCGCGCGAGCATCATGGCGTGCAACGGCACTGGCATAAGCGCATCGCGCGCGCCGGCCCGAATACCATGCTGAGCTATTACGATGAGAGCGCCGACCGGCGTATCGAGAGCGATGATGTCGTGTTTCTCGATTTCGGGCCCGTCTTCGACGCTTGGGAGGCCGACTTCGGGCGTACTTACGCGCTTGGCTCGGATCCCATCAAGCATCGCCTCGTCAGCGACATCGGTGTGGCTTTCCGCCGCGGCAAGGAGTTGTACGAGAACACCCCCAACCTCACCGCCGGGCAGCTATATGATTTCGTCGCCGGGCTGGCGACGACTGCCGGCTGGGAATTCGGCGCGCCGATGGCGGGGCACCTGATTGGCCACTTTCCGCACGAGCACGCCCCCGGGGAGCCGAAGCGCTTCTCGATCCGTTCGGGAAACGATCTGCTGCTGCGCGAGCCTGATGCGAGCGGTAAGCCGCGTCACTGGATTCTCGAGATTCACTTCGTGGATCGTACCCGCCAGATCGGCGGCTTCTTTGAAGAGCTGCTGACGGTGCGGACACCTCAATAAGTCGCTTCCAGACCCGCGGCGGCCCCTTCCCGCCCCGCGGCGGTGTGGTAGGATGCGCGCCCCGTAAATCTCGCTCACCCGGCATCGCCGGCAGCGTGGCGGGGCGCGAAGCCGTTCTTCGCCGCACAGTTTCGCTTGCGCGCCCGTAGCTCAGTTGGATAGAGCGTCTGGCTACGAACCAGAAGGTCGGGAGTTCGAATCTCTCCGGGCGCGCCAATTACATGGAAGTTATTGAAAGTAAAGAATAAAAATCGCTGAAAGTGGCCTGTGCAGGATCTGTGCAGGTAACTCCGCAGGCAGGTACCAGCGGTCATCGGCACCGATGACGCGCTGGTCGAGATCTATAGCGGAAGGGGGATCAGCAATTCTTCCCGCTTAGGTTCGGTCAGGTCACGCCGGCCGATGGCTAATACGTGCGCGCACTGCCGGATCCTGGCGAGGACGTCCTTCGTTCAGCATAGTTGCCGAACTGATCGGCAAGACCACTCAACGGCTCGGACCTGTTCGAGATGCACTTATTCGAAAGGCATGATCTGGAGCCCGGCTCACAGCGTGAGCCACCACCACGCTTCCTGACGTCCCGCCGTTTCGGCGGCACCCTTGACCCACTCGGCGAGATTTTCGTAGCCCTTGTCGTTGTTCCAGGTAGAAGGGATACCCTGCGGGGATTTCGCCGCAGCGGTCTGAGGTCTCTCCACTCAGCTCCTTAATCTTGCTGATGTCGATACCAAGGAGACCGTTGCCGCGCTCGATACTCTGGCTGATCTCGTATTTCACCCATCGGTTCGCGCATGTCTTCGCGCCGACCAGCACGTCCCGTCCGGTGCGTCAGCGACGCCGGAAGATGACAACTGGAAATTTCCGCCCGGAAGCTGCGTCTTCGCCGAAGAGCGAAACCTTCGAAGGAAAAGTTCGGGCTGGTTGAAGTAGGGCTCGATGCCAGCAGCCGCCGGCCGCGATCTGCAAGTTGAAACGTGCCCAATCAGGCATCGCATGCAACCGAAACGCAACACCATCTTCATCAGCCACGCTTCTGAAGACAAAGAGACGTTTGTCAGGCCACTCGCTCACGCTCTCAAGAGCGCGGGTTGCAAGTTTGGTACGACGAATTTTCCTTGAAACTTGGTGACAGCCTGAGGCGCTCGATTGACCCAGGTCTCGCCGAATGTTCTGCTGGTGTTGTTGTGTTGAGCCCGTCATTCTTCGCCAAAGATTGGCCGCAACGGGAACTCGATGCGCTCTATGCAGCCGAGGTCGCGGGCCGATCGCGCATTCTGCCGATCTGGCATGAGGTTGCCTCAGCTTACATCGCGAGTCTCTCCGCTGCTGGCCGGCGAGGTACGGCCAATACCTGACCTTCGGGCGGGCACCGGAAAATCTCCAGACCCGCCGTTCTACGGCGCTCGTCTCCAGCAGCCCCTAGGAAGCTCGGGACAGTTCACCGTACTGGATGGGGGAGCGTCGAGGTCCCGTATTTGGCGAATCTACAAGCGCCTGGCGCAAGAAGTGCAGAAATTTTTGCCGGGACGGCTGTTATTCCTGGCGCCCACCCGCCACAGACGGCCGGACCGTTCGCAGTTTTGAGCTTGCTGCCGGCACACCGTGTGCTTGAGCGTGAAGCATGCGGATCGTTAGCCTCACTGCTCTGCTGCTGCTCTCGGGTTGCGTGTATTTTTCCAAGCACACCGTGACCGGTGCCTGCACGGACGACCTGAATTCTCCCATCCGCAACTTCTGCGTTGCCAAGCCGGGCGCGATCTGGCAGGGCGAAAGACCAACGGAGTCCGATGCGGCCTGGTTGCTTACGCACCACGTCGGGACGGTAGTCAATTTGGAAGTCTTCCTGAACGATCGTGGAGCATTCGAGCGGGTGCAAGCCTCGTCAGCGGAACATGTGACGGTGGACTACTACCACGTACCGGATTTCGAGCCTGTGCATCTGCTCACCTGGTCACAGCTCGACAATCATGTTGCCCGCTTCCTTGCCATTATGAGTGTTGCGCCCAAGCCGGTTTACCTCCACTGCCTGGATGGGATCGACCGCAGCAACGTGCTGATCGGAGCCTACCGCGTCCTGGCCGAGGGCAAAACTCCCGATGCAGCGCTGCGTGAGATGCAGCGTTTTCGCAGTCCGTGGCTGCGGTTCGATGAGAAGTACATTCGCAGCCTGGATGGGCGCCGCGCTGCGATTCTTGCGAAAGCATCGGGGTTGAGCCGTCACACGAGACCGGGCGCCAGAATCGAGTGCTTCCAAGGACGTTGCACCTACTCAACTGCCGGCCAGCTCACGACGCGCGCAGAGCGCCACTGAGGCGTGCGAATCTGCAACTGCCGAGTTATGCGAGTGCGAGGTACCACTGCCTCGGCATCAGAACCCCGGCGAGGGCGCTCCAGCAGTTGTATTGCGCGGTGCGATGAGCTGGGCCCATGCTTCGCGCTTCGTCGGCCGTCTGTGGCGCCATTTGGTTCCCAGAGGGCAGCAGCGACATTCGCCTGATCGTAGTCTGAGTCGGTGTTTCTACTCGATACGAATGTCGTGTCGGAGCTGCGCAAGCGCAAGCCTCATCAGGGAGTGATTGCCTGGATTGAAGCTGCTCCGCAGGAGTCGCTATACATCTCCGCCGTAACGATCGGTGAGATACAAGCGGGGATTGAGATGACCCGGCGTCAGGATGCCGCCAACGCAAAGGAAATTGAGGGTTGGCTTGATGCGGTCGCGGAGAGTTATGGTGTTCTGCCAGCGGACGCTGCGGTGTTCCGTTGTTGGGCGCAGCTCATGCACCGAAGGGCCGAGCACCACCTTGAGGACGCGCTCATTGCCGCTACGGCGCTAGTGCGAGGGTTAGCGGTCGTTACACGAAACGTCGAAGATTTCGAACCGTTCGGCGTCCCTCTTATTAATCCATTTGAGAACACTGCGGACGCGGGAAAGCGCAGGTAGGCGCTCGAGCGACCCGCGATCACCCCGTTGACGCTGAAGCAGCCCAGGCCGCCGGCACTCACTTCATCGCGGTGCGAACTGGTGTGTCGCCGGTGGAGGCCTGGAACCAGTGGCCGCGTCTGGCTGTTGTTGACAACGTGGGCGGACTCCTTGAATTCGTAACCACGTCGTAGTGAGCTCATCGGAGCCCGGGGGCAGGGTTAGCACTTCGCTCTGTCCACCTGGTGCACGCCGACCGCCGTAGGGCTGCAAGTTTGGGGGACCAAACTGCCGGCCGGGCCTGTCATGTAGTATGAGAGGCGCCGAAATGGCTCTATGACGACCCCGGAATGGTCACAACAGATCGCCGCCTGGGCGGATGAGTGGCACGACGACCTGGTTAAGTTCCTCGCTCGCCGCACCACCACCCAGGCAGATGCACAAGACCTGGCACAGGAGGTCTATCTGCGCCTGCTGCGCGTGGATCGGCTCGATCTGGTCCGCCAGCCGCGCAGCTATCTGTTACGCATCGGAGCGAACGTGCTGCACGAGTGGCGGCTGAAAGCCCGGCAGACTCACATTCACGACCAGTCGGCCGCGCTCGATGACCTGCCGTCGCAGGACGACCCGGAGCACGACACGGACCTGTCGTTGCGCGGCAAGCGGCTCGCCGACGAATTGAGCCGGCTCTCCGCGCCTGTTCGCATGGCGTTGGTCCTCCAGGTCCGCGAGGGTCTGAGCTACGAGGAAATTGCGGAAAAAATGCACGTCACGCCGCGCATGATCAAGCGGTATCTGCTGGCCGCCTTCGCGCGGCTGCGCGCACGAGTGCCCGCGGATCTGTAGAGGGACGTCCGATCGTGAGCGCTCCAAACAAGAATCACTCGAATCGAAATGCCGCGGCGCAAGCCGCGGAGTGGTTCATCAGCCTCCAGGGAGCGGACGTCTCTCGCGAGCAGCAGGTGGCTTTTGCCGATTGGTTGCGCCGCTCGCCCGTGCACGTGGAGGAATTTCTGCACCTGACCGCGCTCCAGGGGGAGCTCGCGCGACTGCCGGAGCTCAAGAGCCTCGATGTCGACGAGGAGCTCGCAAACCTGGAGCTCCCACGCGAGAATGATAACGACAACATCATCGCCCTGAATGGGATCGAGGTGGAGAGCCCGGAGGCTCAAAGCCCCCCGTCCCATGCGGAGCAACCGGAAGGTCGCGCTTCCTCCCGCGCGCCCGGCAGCAGGCAATCTCGGTCCGCGAGGTTCGTATACGCCGCGATCGCGGCAACGGCGGCCGCGGTCGCAATCGGCCTGTGGTTCGCTGGGCCCATTCGCGATCTTCTCGACAAGGAGCACTACACGACTGCCATCGGTGAGCAGCGCTCGCTGATGCTGGCCGATGGCTCGCAAATCCAACTCAATGCGCGCTCGGATCTGAGTGCCAAAGTCGACAAGACCGTCCGCGAGTTGCAACTGGACGACGGCGAGGCTTTGTTCCGGGTCGCAAAGGATCCGGTGCATCCGTTCCGGGTGCACACACCTCAGGCCACGATCGAAGCCAAAGGTACGCAGTTCAATGTTCATGTGAACAACGGCACCACGGTCGTTTCGTTGCTCGAAGGCCATGTATTGGTGACTCTGCCCGCGGCACGCACCGGAGGGCGGGTTGGGGAAGCTGGCGAGGCGGTGATGCTCAATCCCGGAGAGGAAATCTCGATAGCCGAACGCACGACCAACCCGCCGCAGCCTCATCCGGTGGATCTCAAGGCCGCGGTTGCCTGGACGGAGCACCGGCTCGTGTTCGAAGACGCGCCACTGTCGGATGTGATCGCGGAATTCAATCGCTACAGTCGCCAGCCCTTCATCATTGAAGAGCCTGTCTTGGGCGATGAACGCATCACGGCGAGCTTTGATTCCAACAGCACGCAAACATTCGCGGACGCGCTCTCGGCCGCCGGCGGGCTGCGCGTAATTCAGCAGCCCGATGGCACCTGGGTCATCAGGCGAAAGTAGCTTTTTTCCGCTTGCGACGGGCTGAGCACTGCGCCAGCGTCCACCACGCGGTTTGTGCAACCAAATAGTGGGGACCGAGCCGGCTCAGGAACCTGTCATGGAAGGTAGGGGACGAAAACAGTCCGCGTTGCGAATAACATCTTGCGGGGAGACCACATGCGCAGCACGTCTGACGCGGTAGCTATTTTAGAAAGAAACCACACCAACGGCTCACGGACAGGGTTCCGCAAGGCAACGCTCAACCTCTCATGCGCGGCGCTGGCTGCGCTCTGGATCTGCGGTACATTCGCTCACGCTCAAGACGTCACCCGACACGACGTCAAGATCGAATCGCAGCCCATCGGCGGGGCGCTCAAGGCGCTTGCGGCACAGACGGGATTGCAGGTTCTGGTCTTCTCACAGGACGCCGGCAACAAACAATCCCCGGCCGTGCAGGGCAGCCTCATGAACGAGGAGGCGCTGGTCGAGATTCTTGCAGACAGTGGCCTCACGTACGAGAAGATCGATGGCAATACCGTAGCCATCCGCAAGAAAGTCGCCGCCCTGCCTGCCTCTGTGGCAGCTGCGTACTCGAAGGACTACGATCGAAGCAATGGCGCATTGAGAATGGCGCACAACGACGCTCCTCAATCAGGTCCGCGCGGCGCCAATGCTTCACAACAAACGACATCCGCCTCTTCTCAGGATGCGTCCAGCAATGTCGATGGCCGGGCCGACCTGCAGGAAGTAGTGGTTACCGCCACGAAGCGCACCCAGAATCTCCAGGACGTGCCCATCGCCATATCGGCTTTTTCGTCCAAGATGCTCCAGCAGAAGGGGATCACGGATGTAACGGCGTTGTCGCGGCTCGCGCCGAACGTGAATCTCGATGCAGGCTCGCCCTTCTCCGGATCATCCTCGGTGCTCTCGGCTTCCATTCGCGGCATCGGACAAGATGATTTCGCTTTCAATCTCGACCCGGGTGTTGGCGTCTATCTCGACGGCGTGTACCTCGCGCGCACCGTGGGTGCCAATCAAAATCTGCTCGACGTCGAGCGCGTGGAAATCCTGAAAGGTCCGCAGGGCACGCTCTTTGGACGCAACACCATCGGCGGCGCGATCAGCATCGTGACGCGCACACCAGGCGACCACTTCATTGTCGACGGACAGATCACCACCGGTAGCTACCATCGTCTGGATGTGTCGCTGCTCACCGATATCCCGCTCTCCGACACCGTGCGCACGACGTTCACCTTCTCCTCACTGGCACGGACTGGTTTCGAGCAGCGCATTCCTTACCATTCCCCCGTTCCGTATGTGTCTGATCCGGACGGCGTGTTTCATGCCTCCGGCAATGAGACTTTCGATACCCAAGGGGGCCAGAACCAACAGACCGCGCGCGCGAAGTTCCTGTGGCTCGCGTCCGACTCAGTGACCGCGACCACGACCTTCGATTGGACGCATACGAATCAGCCCGCCTATGCGAGCACGGTGATTCGAACCGCGGGACAATTCACTGATCCCGGTGCCGCCCTGGGGGCCATCTACAACGCATGTATCCAAGGGATCATGTTCGCGCCGACCGCGCCGCTGGTATGCGGCCCGCGCGGTGTCGTTGGTACTCCACTGTGGAATGCGAACGCCAACCCGGCGACATACCGCCTCATTTATGGTCCCGCCGATGCCATCACGGGAGATATCGACAAGACCTACGCCACCGGCCCGAATTTCGACAAGCTCGATAGTTATGGCACCGCCGTCGTTGTCGACTGGAAGCTCAACGAGTCCATGTCGCTGAAGTCCATCACCGGCTGGCGGGAGCTGCACTGGGAGAGCGATCTGGACCAGGACGGCTCACCGCTGGCGATCCTGCAGAGCTCGTTCGCCGAAGGCCAGCGGCAGATCTCGGAGGAGCTGCAACTCATTGGTAAAGCGTTCGACTCACGCCTGTCTTATGTCGGCGGCCTGTATTTCTTCGAAGAAAGCGGCTTCATCCACGACTTCGTGACCTTCCCCGAAGGACTGTTGCAGATCGACGGGCCGAACAGCCTGCGGACGGATTCAGATGCGGCCTACTTCCACCTGGATTACCAGCTGACCGATGCGGTCGGGCTGACTTTCGGCGGCCGCTACTCGCAGGACCGCAAGCAGTTCCGGGGCGGTCAACAGGATCTGAACGATTTCAACTACAAGATCTCCGGATGCTATCCGTCTCAGGCTTCCGCAGCGCTCATCGGCGGACCTGCGAACCTCACCTGTCAGCAGGCGCTCTACTTTCCGAATCCGAACAATCCGGAGCAGCTCTATCCGGTCGGTCAGAATCACCTCTCCTTCAATGAGTTCACTCCGACCGCGGGAGTCCAGTACCATTTCAATTCCGACATGATGGCTTATCTGTCGTACTCCAAGGGTTTCAAGACGGGCGGTTGGACGACGCGCCTGCAGAACCCGATCCCGCCAGCCACACCGGGTGGCCCGCTGCCGAGCGCCCCGACGTTCAATCCGGAGACCGACAATTCATATGAGGCGGGATTCAAGTCCGAGTGGCTCGATCACCACCTGATCGCCAACGTGGCGGCGTTCCTGTCCAAGTATGACGGCATCCAACTCAACTATCAGATCAGCACCACGCCAATCACCCAGAACGCGGGCAATGCCACCATCAAGGGCGCGGAGCTCGAGCTGCAGTCGAGGATGGGGAAGTACTTCGTTCTCAATGCCAATCTGGGCTTCATGGACGCCTACTACACGTTCGTCGCTCCACAGGCGCAGGCCTCGACCGGAGCTGCCCTGCCGAAGACGCCGCGTTGGAAGTACGATTTGAGCCCCGAAGTGCACTTCGCGCTGCCGAACGGCGCGATGTTCAGGTTCGATGTCGATTACACGTACACGTCCAAGAGCTACAACGATGTGCAGAATACGGAGGAGATTGCTCGCAAGGCGGCCGGAGTGGTGAATATCTCGACCAGTCTGAGCTCACCCGACGATAAAATCAGTTTGACCCTGGGCGGTACCAACATCGGCAATAGCCGGTACCTCACCACGGGGCAGCCGCAAGCGGCTGGGGGCACGGTATATGCAACATACAATGCTCCCCCGGAGTGGTACGCAACCTTGTCGATCAAATACTGACAGTTGATGTCGCGATCTTTAGCGGCTCGCGGCATTGTCCGCGATCAGGCGGATCTCACGCTGTGGAACCGGCATATTGACGCCACGGTTGCGGAATAACTCCAGGATGGCCCGGTTGACCTCACCAGTCGCCGGGCCATAGTCCTGCACGCTGACCCACGGCTTGACTCCAATGATGACCGACCAATCGCCCAGTTGCATCGTGCGCACGACCGGCGCGGGGTCGCGCAGAATGCGTGAGTTGTTGCGCAGCACCTCCTCGATGAGGGCGAGTGCCTCGCTCAGGTCCGTGTCATACGCGACACCTACTGAAACATCGAGCTGGCGCACCTGTCCGAAGTTGTGGAGTATCTCGCCGGTGATTTTGCGGTTCGGAATGACCACTCGCGAGCGGTCGAGATGCCCGAGCGTCGTGTTGAAAAGGCTGATCGCCTCCACCGTGCCTTCCTCGCCGACGATCGAGATGTACTCCCCGACACGGAACGGTTTGGTGAAGATGATGGAAAGGCCGGCCACGATATTGCTCAATACGCCTTGGGTGGCCAGCGCCAGGCCGGCGCCTGCGACTCCCAGCCCCGCAATGAGGGGCAGCAATTCCACGCCGAGGTTTTCCAGAGCGAGAATCACGAACAGGATCATGCATAACAGCCAGGCGATCCGTCCCAACAGGGTGCGTACCGGCGGCTCGAGCTCGATGTGACTCAGCCCGCGGGCCGTCCAGCGGGTCACCCAGCGGCTCACCAGCACGCCGACAAAGAGAATCAGCAGGGCGGTGAGCAGTCGGGGTCCGAAGCGGATCGCCAGGTCGAGAAGAGTGTTCTTGACCTGGTCTACTGTTGCGAGGGAATCGTGCATGGGCGGCGCGCTCCGTCAACGGCAACTAAGGAGCCTGGCTGACCAATGATCGCCTGCTGCGGCTGCCCGTCAGCGGCAGCTTTCGGCCGATCATCGGTCAGCCAGGCTCCGGCCGCATTATGAGCCAATCGCCGCGGCGGTCGCTATCACCCGGCCGTGTACTGATACAACCAGGTCTCCGACAGCGTTTGGTCGTTGTTCTTCAGGTATAAGCGCATCTCGACCACGCCGGGACCGGCGGCGGTGAAGTCGAACGAGGCGCGCCAATGGCCTGGAACGCCATCGGGTACGGCTTCCGTAAAGACATAGGAAAACGTGCCCGAGGAGGCTGTGAGGACCGGTTCCGGCTTTGTGCCGAAGGGCAGTGTTGCAAGCGGGCCGCCCAGAAATTCCACGACGAACTTGCGGACACCCGGCGGTCGTGGCTTGCCGGGCTCGCCGCCGCGACCCAGTCGGGTAGCGTAGCAACGTGCGAGTGTCGTTGGATGGGGCTCGTCCGCGGCCCAGTAAAGACGGTAACGCAGCTGCAGGTTGTTGCCCGCTTTGGCAGGTTGTTTGGGTACCCACATGGCGACGATGTTGTCGTGGAACTCATCGTCGGTGGGGAGCTCGATGAGCTCCACCGCGCCCTCGCCCCAATCCTCCAGGGGCTCTACCCACAGACCCGGGCGCCGCTCGTAGTGCACGCCATCCAGATAGTGATCAAAGACGCGATCGCGTTGGAGCAAACCGAAGCCGCGCGGCGCTTTGTCGGTGAATGCGGAAGTTGTCGGGTGCTCGGTGTCATTGAGGGGCCGCCAGATATGCTCGCCCGTCCCGGTCCAGAGCGCCAGGCCGTCGGAGTCGTGGACCTCGGGTCGCCAGTCGGTGGCGGTGGGCTTGGTCGTTTCCGAAAACCAATACATGGAAGTGATGGGCGCGATGCCGAGCTGGGCCACGTCGCGCCGCAGAAAAAGTCGCGCCTCGATTTCCATGGTCACTGCTTTATCCCGGCGCATCAGGAAGCGGTAGGCGCCGGTGATACTGGGGCCTTCAAGCGTTGCGTAGACAATCACATCGTGGGAGTCCTCTACCGGCGGCTCGAAGTAGAAACGTGTGAAGTCCGGAAACTCCTCCGGGTGGCCGGCCGCCGCCACATCGATCGCGATGCCGCGCGCGGAGAGGCCGTACTGATACAGCTCACCGATGGCGCGGAAGTATGAGGCCCCCAGGAACGCGACCCAGTCGTTCGTCCGCCAGTCGAGTTTCTGCTGGTCGCCGCGCCGGCTTTCCTGAAATCGAAAGCCCGCGAAGCCGGCGCCCTTGGGCAACTGGTGCGCGGGACTGTCGGCGGGCATGCGGAAATAGCCCGGGTCGTAGAGTATTTCCCGCGCGGTGGCAGCGCCCCCGGAACCGCCGAGCACATACATGTGCACCGGCGTTGGGAAAAAGTGGCCCAAGTGGAAGAAGGTCACCGGATAGAGTCCCGGGCCGTCGCCGAAGAGCGCGTAGTCCGTGTTGAACTTGATCTTGCCGTGCGCCTCGTAGTCGATGCGGTCGAGTACCTGTTGCGGCAGATGGTTCGGGCGCACGTATTCGTGCGCTGCCCGTGCCTGCATTTCCTGGCTGAGCTTGTCGAACGAGAAGGGCTCGGTCGGGCCGAGCTTTAGGCCGGCGGCCGCTAGCGCTCGGGCAGGGAGCCCGAGCGCGACAATAGTTAGGGAGGCGCCTGCGGTCGCAAGCACAGAGCGACGGTCGATCATTTCGGGGGCTCGAGCGCGTTAGGGAACCGGCGCCTTTACAGCAAGGACGGTGCCCGTCGCGAACGAGAGGGGCGCTACCGCTGGCGTTCGAGCCGCGTGCGGAAACGGCCGCGCCGGTGGAAGGCCGGCGCGGCCATGTGCTCACCAGATATGCACTCGCTTGTCTGGCGGGAGGTACAGTTTGTCGCCGGGCTGCACATTGAATGCTTTGTACCAGGCGTCGATGTTGCGCACGACCCCGTTCACTCTGAACTGCTCAGGACTATGCGGGTCGGTCATGACCTGGTTGCGCAGGCGCTCATCGCGGACGAGAGAGCGCCAACCCTGCGCCCAGGCGAGGAAGAGACGCTGGTCGCCTGTGAGTCCGTCGATCACCGGCGGTGTTTTGCCGTGCAGCGACAAATGATAGGCGACGTAGGCGATGGTGAGCCCGGAAACGTCCCCGATATTCTCGCCCAGGGTGAGTCGTCCGTTGACGTGCAAGCCGTCGACCGCTTCATAACTGTCGTATTGCGCGGCGAGAGCATCGCCGAGCTTTTTGAAGGCGGCGGTGTCTTCAGGCAGCCACCACGTGCGCAAAACACCTTTCGCATCCGACTTCGCACCCTGATCGTCGAAGCCGTGGCCCATTTCGTGGCCGATGACCCCGCCGATGGCACCGTAATTCACTGCGGCGTCGGCGTTTGGATCGAAGAAGGGCGGTTGCAGGATGGCTGCGGGGAATACGATCTCATTGAACACCGGGTTGTAGTAGGCGTTGATGGTCTGCGGTGTCATGAGCCATTCATCACGGTCGCTGGGCTTGTCGATGCGGCTCAGCTGCCGATGCCATTCAAACACGGCGGCGCGGTGCTGGTTGCCAAACGCATCTCCCGAGCGCACCTGGAGGGCGGAATAGTCCCGCCATTTGTCCGGATAAGCGATTTTCGGCCGGAAGGTCGCGAGCTTCTCCAACGCTACTTTGCGCGTCGCCGCGGACATCCAGGGTACGGTTGTGAAGTGAGCCGCGTATGCCTTACGCAGGTTCTCCACCAGATCCAGCGCCTGTGCTTTGGCCGCTGGCGGGAAATACGCCTTCACATACAATTGTCCGACCGCTTCGCCAAGCGTCCTGTTGACGGCTGCCACGGCGCGCTTCCAACGTTCGCGCTGCTGTTGCTGGCCGTTGAGCTTACGGCCGTAGAAGTCGAAGGCCTCGGCATCGAAAGCCTGCGGTAACACCGGGGCAAAGGTGTCGAGGTAGTGCACCTCGAGGTAAGCCTGCCAGGTCGCGATCGGCGTGTTGGAGAACACGGTGGCGAGCTTCGCGATGGCGTCGGGCTGCGCGATGTCTACTTCCTTGCGGTCCTGCAGGCCGCCGGCACCCAGCAGCGCTTGCCACGGGAATGTCGGTGCGAGTTTCTCCAGGTCCGGCAATGAGCGCAGGTTATAAGTCAGATCGCGCTCGCGCAGCTTGGCCCGCGGCCAGTGGCAATCGGCTATCTTGGTTTCGAGCTCCAGGATCTGGCCGGCTTTGGTCGCCGCATCGGCCACCCCCGCGAGTGTCAACATCTTTTGTAGATGCTCGCGGTACTGCGTGCGGATCTCCTGGAACTTGGGCTCTTCCTTCAGGTAGAAGTCGCGATCCGGAAGGCCCAGTCCCCCCTGCCCGATGATGGTGAGGTAACGGTCCGGGTTCTTCTCATCGATATCAATCCCGTAATCCATGGGGGACTTCAGCTGCAGATCGGGCCGCCCCATGAGGGTGGCAATGTCCTCGTAAGAATGCGCTGCGGCGATCGCATCGAGCGCCGGTTGCGCCGGCTTCAGTCCCGCAGCCTCGATCGCCTTCTCGTCAAGGAACGCGTGGTAGTAGTCGCCGACCTTCTGCTCGAGGCTGCCCGCAGGTGCGTTCTCCGGCAGCTCCTGGATCAGTTTGCGAACCCGCTCATCGGCCTGCTCACCCAGCTGCTCGAAGGTGCCCCAACGGGTCCGGTCGGCGGGAATGGTATGCGTTTGCATCCAATGCCCGTCGGCATAACGGTAGAAGTCGTCGCCGGGTTTGATCGAATGATCCGCGGCGGAGGGGTCGAGACCGAACTTACCGTACGGCTGCTGCGCCGGTGGAGTGGTCGTGCCCTCCGCAGTGGTGAACGTAAGGCAGGCGACCGCGAGGAACAGAGCTGATCGTAGGTCCTTCATGGGTTTTAGTTTCCTGAAAGTTGGGAGCGCGTGAGCGTGGGCGGCAAATGCCGTGCGCATCTCAAAACAGCCGCGCGCCGTTGGGTATGGCGCGGTCCGGTGAGAACAACACAACCTCGCCGCTCTGGTCCGGAAAGCCGAGAGTGAGCACTTCAGACATGAACTTACCGATCTGGCGTGGGGGAAAATTCACCACCGCGGCAACCTGCCGGCCGGGGAGCGTGGCCGGTTGATAGTGGCGGGTAATCTGGGCGCTCGATTGCTTGATGCCAATACCAGGCCCGAAATCGATGCGGAGTTTGATGGCCGGCTTGAGGGCTTCCGGGAACGGTTCCGCTGCTACAATGGTGCCCACGCGGATGTCGACAGCCAGAAATTGATTGAAATCGATGGTTGGCGCGGGTGGCGCGCCAGAGTCGTGCGCGAGATGCATTGGGGTCGCTTTGTAAGCTCGCTTGTTTAAAGGGTGTAAGTGTACGACGAAGCGTGCGCAGACGTAGGCGGGGCGAGACGAACGCGTGCGGTCGTGCGACGGGTGCCCTCGGGTTCATTGTGCCCAGACGGTCTGGTGAGCGTAACCGCTACAATCGAGAACTTACGGAGTTCCGCCCATGGCACCCCAAGACCCGACACATCGAGCCCAACCACCCAACGAAGCGCCTCGCTACCTCGCGAGGGCGTCTCGGGCGCTAGTTGTCCTGGCTACGGTTGCGGTAGCGGCTTTGCTCTACTTCGCCCACGAGGTTTTCATTCCGGTGGCCTTGGCGTTGTTGTTCGCGATGGTGCTGTCGAGCACCGTCGAGGGACTTCGCCGGTTCGGCGTTCCGCGCGCGGTCAGTGCGTTCCTGATGCTGCTGGTGCTCATTGTGGGAATCGGGGCTGCCGCTGATTTCCTCATCGAGCCCGCACAGCAGTGGCTTGCCAGTGCGCCACGTACCTTGCAGATCGTCGAACGGAAGATTCGTCCTGTAGAGCGTTGGGTGCACCGGCTCGAGGGTCTGACACATCGGGCCGGCGAGTTGGGATCGCACGGTGCGGTGCCGCCGCCAAACGCGCCGGCGCCGACATCGACTCTCACGGGGGCTTCGGTGTTGACGGCGACTGGAGCGACGCTGGTGGATATTGTGACTATCGTCATTCTGGCGCTGTTTCTTCTGTCAGGCGGTCCGCCGATGCTGGCACGGATGGCCGCCTCGCTCGGCTCGGATCTCCAGGCCGTGCACGCGCTGCGCGTGATCGACGCCATTCGCAGTGAGCTCGGCCGGTATTACGGCACCATCGCGCTGATCAATCTTGGGTTGGGTGCAGCCACCGCGGTGGCCATGGTGTCGTTGGGCGTCCCCAATCCATACCTGTGGGGCGCGGTGGCCGCGGTTCTCAACTTCATCCCTTATGTGGGCTCGGCAACCACGATGTTGCTGTTGGCGGTGGTCGCTCTGGTTTCGTTCGACGATTTGAGCCGGGTTCTTGCCGTCATCGGCAGCTATCTCGCACTGGCGACCCTCGAGGGGCAGGTCGTGCAGCCGCTGTTGGTCGGACGGCGTCTGGATCTGAATCCGATTCTGGTGTTCCTGGCAGTCTGGTTCGGCGGTTGGTTCTGGGGTGTCGCCGGGATTGTGATCGCGGTGCCGGGTCTGGTTGCCCTCAAGGTTGCCGCGACACACAGTGAAGGTGCCGCGGCAGTGGTGGCTTTCTTGAGTCCGAGCGGCTCCAAAGCGCTGCAAACGTTGCAGGGACGCGTGACCGAAGTCCGCGCCCGGTTGCGGACGGTCTCAAGTTCGGGGGCTTCTTCCCAACGCCGCTAGCCTGCTTGGAGCAGCGCCACGATCTGCAGCGTTTTGATGTCGAATACCGCCAGAAGCGGGACGCCATGGCCCGTCATGGGCAAGGTGTCCGGTATGTCGGTCGCGAGGCCATTGGCTTTCATGCGCTCGGCGAGCACCTTACGTTGATTGCCTGAGAAGTACCTCAAGTCCTGCACTTTCTGGAGCTGCTTGCGAAGCTCCGGCAAGCCTTCCGGCCACGGTTTGAAATAGCGCGGCATCGCAGTGACGTCAAATCCGCCATTGATGGCGGATTTGACGATGGCATCGCGAACTTGCGCATCCTGCGGCAACGGCGCCCACGCCCAGCGCGGCAGGCTGTACCAGTGGGGTGCGAAGTCAGGGTTGGCCTTGCGGCCGAGCTCGATTTCCTTCGGAGTCAGGTCGATGCCCTGGGTCACCGAGAGCTCACGCTCCGAGAAGGTGTAATAGAGCGGCCGTCCATGCCACAAGGTCGTGGTTCCGTAGCCAAGAGCCACGAGCTGCACGGCCGCGATGCAGCCGACATCGCGGGCGAGCGCGCGCAGCGGTTTGCCCGGACTGGCGATGATGAATGTCATCAGCGGACCGAGCACCACATCGACGCCAACCATTATCGGCAGGACGTGGAGCACACCGGTGAGATACCAGCCCGGCCAGCGGTACCAGCCGAAATATAGAGTGCCCAGCACGAGTAGCAACACGCAGACGCTGCCGCAAAAGTGCCAGCCGAGCGCTTTGAGTCGTGACTTCATGAAGCGATTTTCACCGTCGCCGGAACAGTATCAACTTGGGATTATCTGACAAAACGAGGTCGCAAAAGGCAAGGCTCAGGCCCAATTCAATACCATCGTTTTGTGGAACGCGTCACAAAGGTCTCGTAATATCGAGCGCCCCACGCCCCAAGGAAAAAGAAGGCTCACGTGAAGAAACGGATACTCGTGCTCCTCATCGGGAGCGTTGCTCTGACGGCGGCGCTGCCTGGCTTTACCGAAGACTCCAAGGCCACGTCCCAGCCGACTGGCAGGTGTGCTGCGGGTAACGCCGGTCTCAGGTTGCCGCAAGGCTTTTGTGCCACCGTGTTTGCCGACAAGATCGGTCATGCTCGCCACCTTGTGATCGCGCCCTCCGGAGTGGTGTACGTCAACACGTGGAGCGGTCGGTATTACGGTAACGACAAGCCGCACAGTGGCGGCTTTCTAGTGGCACTCCAGGACACCAAAGGCACCGGCCATGCCGATGTCAACGTGCGGTTCGCAGATACGGTGCAAACTGGTAGCAAAGGGGGTACGGGCATCGCGCTCTACAAGGGCGCCCTGTATGCGCAGATGAACGACCGAATTCTGCGTTACACCTTGTCAGAAGGATCGATCGCTCCGGCCGGCAAGCCCACGGTCGTCGTTTCGGGTCTGCCGCTGAGCGGCGATCACCCGATGCATCCCTTCGCGATCGACGCCGACGGCAGCCTGTATGTCGATGTGGCCAGTGCGACCAACTCCTGTCAGAAGCAGAATCGCACCGCCAATATTCCGGGGGACAAGCCGTGCACTGAGTTGGAAACTCGCGCCGGCATCTGGCGTTACGATGCCAACAAGACCGGGCAGGTGTTTTCGCCCGCGCAGCGGTACGCCACCGGCATTCGCAACGCCGACGGCATTACGGTCGATCCGGCGGGCTCTGGCCTTTATGCGACCCAACATGGCCGTGACCAGTTGGGTGACAACTGGTCGCGACTCTACACGCCGGAGCAGGGCGCCGAGTTGCCCGCGGAGGAGCTGCTGAAGATTCAGCAGGGCGGCGACTACGGCTGGCCTGAGTGTTATTTCGATGGCAAGCAGGACAAGCTGGTGCTGGCACCGGAATACGGTGGCGACGGCGGCAAGACCGTGGGCGAATGCGCCGGCAAGCTGGCTCCCATCGCGGCCTTTCCGGCCCACTGGGCGCCGAATGATGTGTTGATCTACGAGAGCAGCCAGTTCCCGCGCGCCTACCACGGTGGCGCCTTCATCGCCTTCCACGGCTCCTGGAACCGCGCGCCCTTCCCGCAGAACGGCTATAACCTGGTGTTCCAGCCCCTCGCGAACGGCAAGGCCTCCGGAAAGTACGTCATTTTCGCCGATGGCTTTGCCGGCCCCGATAAGGAGCCCGGAAAGGCTCACTATCGCCCCTCCGGTCTTGCGGTCGCTCCCGACGGCTCCCTTTACGTCACTGATGACCAGAAAGGCCGAATCTGGAAGATCACGTATGTTGGCGGTGATGCGGCGGCGAAGTTGCAGACCGTCTCGCCCATATCGCCACCGGTGGGCACGGCCGCGGCCGATGAGGCGTCGCCGCCCGAGGGGGTGCATAAGAACGCCGGAGCGAACTTATCGGTACCTCCAGGGGCGACGGCTGAGAGCGTAGCGCTCGGGCAGAAAGTGTTTACGGGCCAGGCGGGCGGCGCGCCCTGCAGTGGATGCCACGGCTCTGACGGCAAAGGCACGCCGTTGGGCCCCGATCTGACCGCCGGCAAGTGGACTTGGAGTGACGGCAGCCTCAATGGAATAGAGAAGACCATTACCAACGGCGTCCCGAATCCAAAGAACTACCGCAGCCCGATGCCTCCTAAGGGCGGTGCACAGCTCTCGCCCGAGCAAACCCAGGCCGTGGCGGCGTACGTGTGGGCTCTGGGGCATCCTAAGTAGGGGGGGCGGCGATGGCGCCAGCCCGGATATAGTTTCATTTGAAACTATATCCGGGAACATCTACCATGGCTTCATATCCCCCTTTCAGGAGCCCGTAATGAGCCGTGATCTGATGGACAACCCCTTGGGCACCGACGGCTTCGAATTCGTGGAATTCACCGGTCCGGATCCGCAAGCCATCGCGCGCCAGTTCCGATCGATGGGCTTTACGGCCATCGCGCGTCACAGATCGAAGAACGTCGTGCACTACCGTCAGGGCGATATCAACTTCATCCTGAACATGGAGCCGCGCGGCCCCGCGGCCGATTTTCGCCAGGCGCACGGACCGTCCGCCAACGCCATGGCCTTTCGCGTGAAGGACGCCGGCAAGGCGCTGCAGCTCGCGCTCGAGCGTGGCGCCAAGGAAGTGAAAGGTCCGGTCGGCCCGATGGAGCTCAATATTCCGGCCATCGAAGGCATCGGCGGTTCGTACCTCTACCTGGTCGATCGCTACGGCGCCCGCGGCATCTATGAGATCGACTTCCTTCCCATTGAAGGCGCGGCCGAGCAGGAGAAAGCCAACAGTGTCGGCCTGACCTACCTCGATCACCTGACCCACAACGTCGCCCGCGGCAACATGCGCACCTGGGCGGAGTTCTACGAGCGGGTGTTCAACTTCCGCGAGATCCGTTACTTCGACATCGAAGGCAAGGTGACCGGGTTGTTCTCCAAGGCCATGACGAGCCCCTGCGGCAAGATCCGCATTCCGCTCAATGAGAGCCAGGATGACAAGTCGCAGATCGAGGAATTTCTGCACACCTATCGCGGCGAGGGCATCCAGCACCTGGCGCTCGGCACGGGCGACATTTACGACACAGTGCAGCGCATGCGCACGCGCGGGATGCGCTTCCAGGACACCGTCGATACCTACTTCGACGGTATCAATGCGCGCATCCCCGGCCACGGCGAGGATGTCGAGCGCCTTCGCGCCAACCGCATTCTCATCGACGGCGCTCCCACCGAGGGCCAGGGACTCCTGCTGCAGATTTTCACCGAGAACGCCATCGGACCGATTTTCTTCGAAATCATTCAGCGCAAAGGCAATGAAGGCTTCGGCGAAGGCAACTTCAAGGCGTTGTTCGAATCGCTGGAGTTGGATCAGATCCGGCGCGGTGTACTGAACGTGGAGCAGAATGCCCGACGCTGACCCCGTCATCGAGGCGCCCGAAACAGCGACGGAGCTTCCAGCTCCGTCGCTGCGACTCGACCTGTACCTTCCCTACCGGCTCTCGGTCGCCTCGAACGCCGTCTCCCGCCTCATCGCCCGCGCCTACGAAGACCGCTTCGGCCTCACGATCCCCCAGTGGCGCCTGATCGCCGTGTTAGGCGAAGACGGCCCGCTGACCCAACAAGCCATTGGCGCCCGCACCGTCATGGACAAAGTGACCGTAAGCCGCGCCACCCAAGGCCTCGTTAAACGCCGCCTGGTAGAGCGCGCCCCCCACGACGCCGACGGCCGCTCCCACCACCTCGCTCTCTCCAAAGCCGGCGCTCGCCTCTACGCCGAAGTCTCCCCCGTCGCTCTCGAATACGAAGCCCGCCTCCTACAAAACCTCGACCCCGCCCTCATCGAATCCCTCAAGCAATTCCTCCTCCACCTCGAACGCACCGCCGGCACCCTCTCCGACACCGACCCCGGCTAACTCGCCTCTGCGCTGGCTCGCATAGGACATGCGGCTGCCCAACCGCCAACGCCCAATTTGCCAGGACCCACCTGGAGCTGCTTGAATCCCAAAGCTATGCAGACGACCCTCCCCCCCGCCTTAAAAGCCACCCCCCAGGGAAAAGAAGCCGACGCCATCCTGCGCACCTGCGTCCACTGCGGCTTCTGCCTCGCAACCTGCCCCACCTACCAGCTCCTGGGCGACGAACTAGACAGCCCCCGCGGCCGCATCTACCTGATGAAGCAGATGCTGGAAGGCGCCCCCGTCAGCACCGACACCCAATTGCACCTGGACCGCTGCCTCACCTGCCGCTCCTGCGAAACGACCTGCCCCTCAGGTGTCCAATATGGAAAGCTCCTCGACATAGGCCGCTCACTGGCAGAAGAGCGAGTCGAGCGACAACCGCTCGCAGCGTTGAAACGCTATGCCCTGCGCAAAGTGTTGCCCCACCGCCGCCGTTTTGCCGCCGCCTACGCACTTGCCCGCATGATGCGCGGAATCCTCCCCCGCGAGCTGCGCGCAAAGCTCCCTGAAAAGTCCCGTCCGACGACGACCCAGCACCCGTCCCGAGCCTGGCCCGCAGCACGGCACGCCCGCAAAATGCTCATTCTCGAAGGCTGCGTGCAACCAACACTGGCGCCCGAGGCGAACCTCGCTGCCGCCCACGTGTTGGACCGGATGGGTATCTCCCTGATTCGCGTCAGCGCCGCGGGCTGCTGTGGCGCTGTCGCTCACCACATGTCGGCGCACGAGGAGACCCAACAACAGTTGAAGCGCAACATCGATGCGCTCTGGCCGCATATCGAGGCCGGGGCCGAAGCCATTGTCATGACCGCAAGCGCCTGCACGGCAATGCTGACCGATTACGGCCACCTGCTCCGGGAGGACGAGGTTTATGCGCAGCGCGCCGCTCGAGTAAGCGAGTTGGCACGCGACATCAGCGAGGTTGTAATGGCTAACGCCGACGCCCTCGGCACCGCGGCCGCGCAAAGCGCCGGGGCTGCGCAAAATGCCGAGCCCGGGCTCAAGGTTGTCTTCCATTCGCCATGCACTCTGCAGCACGCCCTGAAAGTCCGCGGCGTCGTCGAGTCGCTGCTGGGCAAGGCGGGCTTCACGCTCGTTCCAGCGCCCGACGGCCATTTATGTTGCGGTTCGGCCGGCACCTATTCGATCCTCCAGCCCGAGCTGTCCGCTCGTCTGCTGAGTGCTAAAGTCACCGCATTGGAGCAGGGCAAACCTGCTCTGATTGCTACCGCCAACATCGGATGCCAGACCCATCTGCGCTCCGGCACCACGCTCCCGGTCCGGCACTGGATTGAGCTGATCGATGCCAGGCTGCGCGGCCTCGATCCTATTTAGGCCTGCCTGGAAATGCGGGTTGCGGGATAATTACTGCATGAAAGCGCTCGGTCGGATCGGGGGGGTGATGCTGTTGCTCATGAGCAGCGCGCTCGCCTTTCTGTCTGGGACGTCGTACGCAGCCGAGCCGACTTCAGTCACCGTCAGCCCTCCGAGCCGCGTCTTGAGTGCCGCGGAAGCCCTCATTGAGCGGGGCACGCTTGCCATGCGTATCGACCCGGATGCCAGCAAGCGCGATGCGGACGAAGCATTGGAAATGCTGAAGAAGAACCCGGATGCGGACCTCGAGATCCGCGCCCGGCTGCTCCTGTGCGATTACCAGGCCGAGCGTGATACAGCGGCCGCGCAGCGGGAAATCGCAGCGGCGAGCGCGTTGCTGCCCCAGGCCAGGCGTCAAGGATTGAAGGCAGGGATTCTGGACTGCGAAGGTGAGACCCTCGAGAACTCGGGTGATAACACCAAGGCGATGGCGCAGTACACGGAGGCCGTCTCTGTCGCCACCGGCCAGCATGACGACGAGATGCTGGCGCTGAGTCTGTTCTCGCGTGGCTATCTGTTGGGTGTGATGGGGGATTACGCCACGGGGCTCATTGAGTTGCGGCGGGCCGATGCCCTGTTTGAAAAGCTCAGGAAGCCGCTGCATTCCATGACCACTCTCAACAGCATCGCCACCCTCTACAATCGCATGGGCGATTACGTGCAGGCGCGCCATATCTACACGCGCGCGCTAACCGCACAGCGGGCTGCGGGGTTGCAACGCGAGCAGGTGGTGACCCTGCACAACCTCGGCCGGGCCAACGAAAATCTGCACGACTGGGATGCTGCCCGGGCGGCGTTCTCCGAAGCGTTGGATATCAGCCGCAAGATCAATTACCTGCGCGGCGAGGCGTACTCCATGCGAGGACTTGCGGCCGTCGCGAACGCGCTCGGCGATCCCCAGGGAGCGCTCGATACACTGAATAACGCTGAAGTGCTGCAGAAGCAGGTCCCCGACGCGCGATTGCGCGCGCAGATTCAGCTCGCACGCGGCATCTCCCTGCATAAATTGCAGCGCTTGCCCGAAGCCACGGCCGCACTGGAGGCGTCGCTCGTTGACTTCCGTCAGGCCGATGCGCTCTACGAGCTCAACCAGGTGTATTCGGAGCTCGCTGCGGTCTACGCGGAAACCGGTAACTGGCGCGACGCCTACGCACGTCAGGTCGACGCCAAGACGACATCCGACAAGTTGCTCCGCAACCAGCTCGATCAGGGCTTCGCCACCTTGAAGGTCGAGTTCGATACGGCGACCCAGGACAAAGAGAATGCCGCGCTGAAGCGCCAGAACGAGGCGAACGAGAAGGCGTTGGCGCAGGCGCGCAGCGTGCGGCGCCTGCAGGCGACCGTCATCATTCTGGCCATCTCGCTGGTGTTGCTGTTGACCCTGTTGGCCGTTTTCCAACATCGCAGCACGCTGCGCATGCACGTTCTGGCGATGACCGATGAGCTGACCGCCGTTCCCAACCGGCGCGCGGTGCTGAGCCGGCTCGATCCGCTGCTGCGGCGGGACAGCCCCGAACCCTGCGCGATTCTCATCATCGACATTGACTACTTCAAAGCGATCAACGATCAACTGGGACATTCCACCGGGGATGAGGTTTTGAAAGTAGTCGCGGGCACCTTGCGCACCGCTGTGAGCGAGCCGGCGTTTTTCGGGCGATTGGGCGGCGAAGAGTTCCTCATCGTTCTGCCGGGCAGGCGGCTCGCCGAGGCGCACGCGGTCGCCGAAGACTTCTGCGACCGGATCCAGTCGATCGACACCTCGCGCTGGTTCGATGACAAGCGCTCCATTACCTGTAGCATCGGGGTCTCGGTCTCGGTGCCCGGCCGCGACACGCCCAGCACCATGTTGCAGCGGGCGGACGCCGCGCTGTATTCGGCCAAACGTGGTGGCCGCAATTGTGTCCGCACCGAGTCCTCCCACGAGACTGGATTGAGTACGCCAGCAGCGGTAGCGGATGCCTGAAGCGGGTTCGCAGGAGAGCGAGACGGGAGATCAGTGGGGCGAGCGCCTGCCGCGTAGCGTCGGGTTGCTCGATGCCGTCGCGGTCCTCGTCGGTGTCACCATAGGGAGCGGTATCTTCAGGGTGCCCGCGACGGTTGCCGGACAGCTGCAGCAGCCCGGGCCGGTGATCCTGTGTTGGGTGTTGGGCGGCGCCGTGGCGCTGTTCGGTGCGCTCACCATAGCCGAGCTTGCCGGAGCCTTGCCGCGTTCCGGCGGAATCTTCGCATGGTTGTTCGAAAGCTTCGGCCCGCTGCCGGCGTTCCTGTTCGGATGGACGGAGCTGGCGGTCATTCGCGCCTCTTCGCTTGGGGCCACCTCGACCATCTTCGCGGACTATCTCGGGCATTTCATGGCTCTGAGCCCGATGCAAGTGCGTTATGTTGCAGCCGCCGTGATCATTGTCATAGGCGCCATGAACTACATAGGCGTGCGGCAGGCCGCCACCGTCATGAGCGTCGCGACCATAGCCAAGTACGTAGCGGTAATGGGCCTCGGCCTGTTGTCTTTCACTGTCGCGACGGGTGGCTTGTCGCACTTCACCCCTGCATGGAGCGGGGGAGTGCACCTGTCACTGTTGGCTACGGCGCTCGTTCCGGTCATGTGGAGTTATGACGGTTGGGCCGATCTGTCGTTCATGGGCGGGGAGGTGAAGGATCCGCAGCGCACCCTGCCGCTGGCGCTCATTGCCGGCACGGTGTGCGTGATGCTCGTTTATCTGGTGATCAACCTTGGCTTCATGTATGTCCTGACACTGCCGCAGATGGCGGGCTCCCGGTTGATCGCGGCGTCCGTGGCGGAGCACATCCCACTGTTCGGTGGCATCGGCGCGGCGGTCATTTCCGGTGTGGTGATGTTGGCTACTTTCAGCGGCCTCAACGGGACCATGATGACCGGGCCGCGCATTTTCTTCGCCATGGCCGAGCGCGGCCTGTTCTTCCGCTCGGTGGCGCGCGTCTCGCCGCGATTTCAAAGCCCGTCGGTGGCGATCTGGCTGGCCACCGCGCTCGGCGTCCTCTACGTTTTGCAAAATGACTTCGCCCAGCTCGCCGATAAATTCGTGCTCGGTATCTGGCCGTTCTATGCATTGGCGGTGACGGGAGTGTTCGTGCTCAGGCGCAAGCGCCCGGATCTGGTTCGGCCCTATCGCGTCTGGGGCTACCCGTTTGTGCCGATCCTGTTCCTGCTCGCTTCACTTGGCATGGTGGCGAATGCATTGTGGACCGACCCGGTGAACACCGGAGTGACACTCCTGATCATTCTGGCCGGCGTACCACTGTTTTATGTCTGGAAAGCCGTGGGCCGGCGCACAGGTCGCGCCTCTATCGTATAGCATGGGGAGACCACCCTCCCTCGTGTACATAGCGAAAGGCACTTACCGCATGGACTACCGGGTACGACGGTTCTGTATTCTCATCGTTTCCTCTTCTCTCGCGTTCCTGACTTCGGCCGCTGCGAATGCTGCTTCTGGCGCGGCGCCGGCTGTGTTCGGATTCACCGCCGAGGAAGCCCCTGGCGAGCTCGCGCTCGAACAGCGCTTCGATAGCGACCTCAACGCAGCGGAAATCCGCGGCTGGTTAAAAACTCTTTCATCCGAGCCCAACCAGGTTGGCTCGCCGCATGACGAGGCCAATGCGCAGATGGTGCGGGGGCTCTTCCAGCAATGGGGCTGGGATGCGCGCATCGAGACTTTCGAAGTGCTCTACCCCACGCTCAAACAGCACACTCTCGAGCTCGTGGCACCGACGAAGTTCGTGGCCAGCCTGAAGGAACCGCCGGTGGCCGGGGATGAGAGCTCCGCCCGTATCGCCGGCGCGCTGGCGCCTTACAACATCTACGGTGGCGACGGCGATGTCACGGCCGATCTCGTCTACCTGAACTACGGCATGCCGGATGACTACAAGGATCTCGCGCGGCGCGGGATCGATGTCAAAGGCAAGATCGTGATCACGCGCTACGGCGGTGGTTGGCGCGGGCTGAAGCCGAAGCTCGCCCAGGAGCATGGTGCCGTGGGCTGCATCATCTACTCGGATCCGCAGAACGACGGCTACTCGCAGGGCGATGTATACCCGAAGGGCGGGTGGCGGCCTCCGGAAGGCGTGCAGCGCGGCTCGGTGGAGGACATGACGATCTACTCCGGCGATCCGCTTACACCGGGCGTAGGTGCGACCAAGAACGCCAGGCGGCTGGCAATCAAGGACGCGAAAAACATCCTGAAGATTCCGGTAATGCCGATTTCCTATGGCGACGCGCAGCCGCTGCTCGCGGCGCTCGCGGGGCCGGTAGCTCCACGCGGCTGGCGCGGCGGACTGCCCATCACCTATCACATGGGCCCCGGGCCGGCGCAGGTGCATCTGGCGATCAGCTCCGAGTGGGGAATGAAGACGCTGTACGATGTGATCGCGAAAATTCCAGGCGCGCAGAATCCGGATGAATGGATCGTGCGCGGCAATCACCGCGATGGTTGGGTGTTCGGCGCGTGGGATCCGTTGTCGGGGCATGTCGCGATGATGGCCGAGGCCAAGGCGATCGGCGCATTGTTGAAAACGGGTTGGAAGCCGAAGCGGACGCTCGTCTATGCGAGCTGGGACGGCGAGGAGCCCGGCCTGTTGGGTTCGACCGAGTGGGCGGAGACCCACGCGCAGGAGTTGCAACACAAGGCGGTGCTCTACCTCAACTCCGATGAGAATTCGCGTGGTTTCCTGGGCGCTGGTGGCAGCCACTCACTGCAGCGGTTGATGAACGATGTCGCCGCTTCGGTGAAGGATCCCGAGACAGGCGTGACGGTCGGCGCGCGCATGCGCGCGAAAATGATGGTCGATGGTGAGGAGAGGGGCGCATCGGCGCAGGAGAAGAAGGACGCCAAGCGCGCCGCCTCCGGCGCCGACCTGCCCATCGAGGCACTCGGCTCCGGCTCTGATTTCACGCCTTTCATGCAACACCTCGGTATCGCATCCCTCAACGTCGAATATTCCGGCGAGAGCGAGCAGGGCGGCGTCTATCACTCGAACTACGACACATTCGAGCACTATGCGCGCTTCGGCGATCCGCAGTTCGCCTATGGGGTGACGGAGGCGCAGACGGCAGGGCATATGGTCTTGCGCATTGCCAATGCCGATGTCCTGCCATGGCAGTTCACTGAGTTTGCCGAGACTGTCGCCGGTTACGTGGAGGAGCTTCACAAGCTTGCCGAGGACAAGCGGCAGAGCGCCGCGGATCGCGACAAGCTGTTGGATCGAAAGCTGCTCGAGCAAAGCGTTTTTACGCTGGCCGCCGATCCTACGCGGGTCGTGTCGCCCCCGGAGCGCGAGCCTGAGGTGCCCTACCTCAACTTCCCGCCGCTCGACAACATCGCGGTGCGGCTGAAGGCGAGTGCGCAGGCGTACGATCATTTGTACGCCAGGCTCGAAGCGGGATCCTTGCAGCTGACTGCCGCGCAAACCAGAGAGTTGAATGCCCTTCTGCAAGGCATGGAGCAGACACTTGCCCCGCCGCGCGGCTTGCCGGGCCGCGAGTGGTACAAACACCTCATTTACGCCCCAGGCATGTTGACTGGCTACGGGGTGAAGACCTTGCCGGGCGTGCGGGAATCCATAGAGGCGGACAAGTGGGATGAGGCAAACGAGTTCAGCACGATCACGGCGGCGGCACTCAGTGCATATTGCGATCGCCTCGATCGCGCAACGGCGCTGCTGAAGCAGGGTTCGTAGGTGCGTGACGCGACGGCGCGACGAGTTGTCTCCGCAGCGCGGCGGCTTCTGGCGACAGCGCTTCTGGGTGCCGCTGGCGTCGCGGCCGCCTCCGGCGCGGCCGGTGCCAACGCCGCAGGTACTGAGGCCGCGGGTGCTCTGGCTGCCCGCGGTCCTACCGCCCCCGGCACGCGCAGCACTGCAACGTCTGCTGTGACGGCGCCCTTGCCGCCCATCAAACACGTTTTCGTTCTCATGTTGGAGAACCAAAACGCTCGGAACACCTTCGGTAAGGCTTCTCCCGCTCCCTACCTCGCACGCACCCTGCCGGCGCAAGGCGCTTTTTTGCCCAACTACTACGGCATCGGTCATGCCAGTCTGGATAACTACATCGCGCTCATCAGCGGCCAGGCGCCCAACGAGCAGACACAGCTCGACTGTCCGGTGTTCTCGGAGTTCGTGCTGCAGCAGCCCGTTCTGGATGCCCACGGCCAGGCGCTCGGCAGCGGCTGCGTTTATCCCAGGATAGTGGCCACGCTGCCGGACCAACTCGAGGCCGCCCGGCTTACCTGGAAAGGCTACATGGAGGATATGGGCAAGGATCCGGCGCGCGAGCGGGCCACCTGCGGACATCCATGGATCGGTAAGGAGGACCTCACGGAGATTGCAACCGCACCCGACAAGTACGCGACCAAACACAATCCGTTCGTGTACTTCCATACGATCATCGACGATCCGGCGCATTGTGACGCGCATGTGGTGAATCTCGATGCCTTGCCGAAGGATTTGCAGCAACTCGCGACGACGCCGAACTACACGTTCATCACTCCGAATTTGTGCAACGACGGGCACGATCCCAGGTGCATCGATGGTGCGCCGGGAGGGTTCCCCGCGATCGAGTCCTTCCTGCGCAAGTGGGTCCCCCAAATCACATCTTCCCCGGCGTTCAAGCAGGACGGTCTGCTGATCATCACGTTTGACGAGTCCGAGGGGGCCACCGCGGAAGAGGCGACCGCCTGTTGCGACGAGAAACCTCTGGCGAGCGCCCGGCAGCCCGCGGGCATGATCGGTCCCGGGGGCGGTCGGATCGGGGCGGTGCTGTTGTCGCCCTTCATCAAGCCAGGAACGGTCTCGATGAGCCCCTACAATCACTATTCGTTGCTACGCACTGTAGAGGACCTGCTCGGGCTCGGCCACTTGGGCTACGCGGCTGAGCCTAAGTTACAGCCCATGGGCGCTGACGTGTTCACTCGCTGAAGGCCCCGTCTTGACAAATCCGCAATTCAGCGGAGAATTGCTTGCCCAGGCAGTAGTCGTGCAGGCAGTAATTTCGACGCCATGAATCGCAGAGCAGAAACAGGTGAGGTTCCCAGCGTGGTGACGACGGTCGACAACATGTCGGTAGGTCACCTCATTGGCCGTGCCCGCTCGGCATTGCTCACGGGTTTGGACACCGAGCTCGAGCCATTCGGCTTGACCGGGGCCCAGTACGCCGTTTTGAAGAACGTGGCCGATGGTGTCGCCGGCACGGCAGCGGACTTGTGTCGCACAATGCATTACGACACCGGGTCCATGACCCGCATGCTCGATCGGCTCGAAGAAAAAGCGGTGTTGCGCCGTGAGCGCTGCACCGAGGACCGCAGAGTCGTCTATTTGCGGATTACCGATATCGGCAACGACCTGTTGCCCCAATTACGGACTGCCGCGGTTCGTGTGATTGACCATCACCTGGCGGGATTCAGTCCCGCGGAGGTGGATGAGCTCAAGCGGTTTCTGGCGCGGATGATCGAGAACGGACAACGAGCGGTGAAGCCATGAAGACTCTGAATCCGCACGCCGTGCAGCGCCCGAGGCGGGGCGCGACGAGGCCGTCGCGAGCTGCGTTGCTTGCCGGCGGCAGTGCGATGTTTTTTGTACTGCTGGCGGGTTGTGTGTCGCGTGGGGATTGGCACGCCACAGCGGCCATCGCACCGCAAAATCTGGTTGCAACACGCACCTTGGCCAATGCCACCGTTACCCCGGCCGCATGGCCGACCGACTCCTGGTGGTCCGGCTATGGCGACCCGCAACTCGACACCCTGATCGATGAGGCCTTTGCCGGCAGTCCAACGCTCGAGATCGCGCAGGCGCGTCTGCGGGCGGCGCAATCAGAGGCGACTCGCGCGCGAGCGGCGCGTTTCCCCACCACGACCGTGAATGCGCAAGTGGAGAAGCAGAGATACCCCGAGAACGGCTTCGTCCCGCCGCCGTTTGCCGGCAACTTCGTGACTGACGGCCGTTTGGCGCTCGATTTCAACTATGACATCGACTTCTGGGGGCGCAATCGTGAGGCACTGGCCGCCGCGCGCGCCAATATGCAGGCAGCGGCAGCTGATAAGGCCGCCGCACGCCTGGCACTCGCTGTTGCCGTGGCACGCGCCTACTTCCAACTCGACCTCTCCTATGCCTTTCTCGATGTCGCTCAGGCGAATCTTCAGCAGCAGACCGAGATTCTGAAGCTCACCAAACAGCGTGTTGCCGCAGGCCTCGAGAACACCGCGCGTGTCAAGCAGTCGGAAGGGCAGATGTCTCTGGTGAGTGCGGGTGTCGAGGCCGCCCAGGCCAACATCGAGACGGCACGCAATGCGCTTGCAGCGCTCGTTGGCGTTGGTCCAGATCGCGGGCTCGACCTGACTCGACCCCATCTGACTGCGCCTAACAGTATCTCGTTGCCTTCTGCTCTGCCGGTGGATCTGCTCGGTCGCCGTCCCGATGTCGAGGCGGCAAGGTGGCGTGTCGAATCCGCCGCGCGCGGGGTGGCGGCGAGCGAGGCGGCGTTCTACCCGAACGTGAACCTGGTGGCCTTTGCGGGTCTGCAGGCAGTCGGTTTGTCAAAGCTGTTCGATGCGTCAGACACCATCGTCGGCGGCGGCCCGGCTATGAGTCTGCCGGTGTTCAACCGTGGAGAGTTGCGTGGCGCACTCGAAGCTCAGCAGGCCCAATACGATCTGGCCGTCGGTCAATACAATCAGAATCTGATTGATGCCATTCATGATGTGGCCGACGTCATGACCAACTGGAAGGCGACGGACAAGGAGACCACGGACGCGCGCGCAGCGCTCGATTCCGCGCAGCGCTCCTATGACCTTACCCGGGAACGCTATAGCGCCGGGCTGGACAACTATCTCAGCGTGCTCTCGGCGCAGAACCAGGTGTTTCTCGCCGAGGCGCTGCTGGCGGAGCTGCAATCACGGCGACTCACAGTGAGTACCGACCTCATTCGTGCGTTGGGCGGCGGCTATACGCCGCCGGCGACCCTGGCAACGCCGCAATCGCCGAGTTAACGCCAAACCACAATCGATTCGCGAGTCTCTCATGGATGCAACGGTAGCCCCACCCGCCCAGGGTTTGATGCAACGACGTCGCACGCGTTGGCTATTCATTGTGTCTGCGGCATTCGTGGTCTTGGCGATTGCTGGCACCGCCTATTGGTGGCTTTACGCGCGCAATTACGAGGAAACTGACGACGCCTATGTTGCCGGTGACCTGGTGAACGTCACCTCACAGGTCAACGGTACAGTCGTATCCATCGGCGCCGATGAGACCGATTACGTGCAGAAAGGGCAGGAGCTCATCAGGCTCGATGATACGGATGCGCGCGTCGCCTTGAGGGAGGCGGAGGATCAGCTCGCGAGGGTCGTGCGCCAGGTCCATACCGTGTTCACTAGCCGTGATGAGTTGAATGCGATCGTCGTACAACGTCGCGCTGATCTGAGTCGGGCGCAAAACGATCTCGACAGACGCAAGAGTCTCGGCAAGTCCGGAGCGGTCTCCGCAGAGGAGATCTCGCACGCCGAGGAAACGTTGCGCGGCGCAGAGCAAGCTTTGATAGCGGCGCAAAAAAATCTCGCTGGAGGTACTGCGCTCCTGGGCAGGACCGGGGTGGCTGACAACCCCGATGTGCAGGCGGCCTCGGCAGCGGTGGTGCGCGCGTGGCTCACACTGCAGAGAGCCAGCATTCACGCGCCGGTCTCGGGCTACATCGCCAAGCGCTCTGCGCAGCTTGGCGAGCGGACGTCCCCGGGCAACCCGTTGCTTTCAATCGTGCCCCTGGACCGTCTTCGGGTGGAAGCCAACTTCAAGGAAGTGCAACTCGACCGTATGCGCATCGGACAGCCGGTGCGCGTGGTCGCCGATCTTTACGGAGGAAGCGTCGAGTACCACGGCACCATTGCGGGACTGGGTATGGGTACCGGAGCGGCCTTCGCGCTGTTGCCCGCACAGAATGCAACGGGAAACTGGATCAAAGTGGTGCAAAGAGTGCCGGTGCGCGTAGCGTTGGATCCGCGTGAGCTCGCGGCACATCCGCTACGTATCGGGCTATCGACGCGTGCCCGCGTCGATGTGCGCAACGACTCGGGTGCGCAGTTGGCGCTCACGCCGCGCAAGGAGCCCGTGTTGAGTACCGACATCTACGCAGTGGATCAGACTGGAATCAACACGCGGATCGCGCAGATCATTGCTGAAAACGCACCACTCGAGCCGGTCCACCCGGCGACCAAGGTCCACGCCGCCGCGGGCGTTGGGCGGCTGACTTCGAGTCACTGAACACAGTCTCGTCTGTCACGCGCGACAGCGCGTCATCTTGTAAATCAACATATTGCCGGCGGCGCACGGATTTCCGTCAGTCGCCCGCGACAGGAACGTCGTGTTGAGTCAGTGATCCGTCAGTCCGCGGTCGGCCAAACTGCCGCATTTTCAAACGCTTGTCCGTTGAGCCTGTATGCGTATGCACGTGAGGCATGGCCTTTGCTTTGCCCGTGGCATCGCACAGATCACGGGGAAGGGAAGTCATGCAAAAGCGGGTCTCGATAGTCATGGTCGTCCTGACACTAACAGGATGGAATGCGGGGGTGGCTGTCGCCGGCGCTGCGGCGGATCCGGGCGTCAGGCCCAGCGGTAACACTGATACGGTCGGCAACCCTTTGCCGGGGCTGGCAGCCGACGAGAGCGCTCTGTTTCTCACGGGCCAGGCTTCGTTCAAACAGTCGGAGCAGGTGGCCGATGGTCTCGGGCCGCGCTTCAACCTGGATAGTTGCGTGGGTTGTCACTCCTTCCCGACACATGGAGGGTCCTCGCCTGCGGTGAATCCGCAAGTGGCTCTGGCTACGGCGTTCGGTGCGAACAACACTGTTCCCACGTTCATCAGCGCCAATGGCCCGATCCGCGAGGCTCGCTTCAAGTACACCGCCAGCGGCGTACGGGATGGCGGAGTTCATTCGCTCTTCGTCGTGAGCGGGCGCGCCGATTCTTCTGGAAGCGCTGCGGGTTGCACTGCGGTGCAGGAGAATTTCAATGCGCAGTTCCAGCGGGGAAACATAGCACTGCGCATTCCCACGCCGACCTACGGAGCGGGTCTGATCGAGTACATTCCCGATACGACACTTACAGCCAATCTGGCGGCGAATGCTGCGCAAAAGCAAGCGCTCGGCATCCAGGGTCACCTCAACACCAACCCGAATGACGGGCGCATCAGCCGCTTCGGCTGGAAGGCACAGAACGTCTCGTTGTACCTGTTCGCCGGCGAGGCGTACAACGTCGAGGAGGGCATCACCAACGAGATGTTCCCGAACGAGCGGGATCTGAATTCGAGCTGCCAGTTCAAGACCGAGCCGAACGACTACACCGGGCAGGCCAGTCCCGTCGCGTTGGGGAATCTCAACAGCGACATCACCAACTTCGCTCTCTACATGCGCTATCTGGCGCCACCGGCTCCGTCGCCTGCCGTTCCGGGCGGCGCGATCTCCATCGCCAATGGTCAGCATACCTTTAGTGCCATCGGCTGCGCCCTGTGCCATACACCCGCGCTAAAGACCGGCAACACCTCGGTGGCGGCGCTTTCCGCTCAGACCGCGGCGCTGTACTCGGATCTGGCGTTGCACAAGATGGGACCGGCGCTTGCAGACAACATTCTGCAAGGCGCGGCTGCGGGCGACGAGTTCCGCTCGGCGCCGCTGTGGGGTCTTGGGCAGCGCATCTTCTTCCTGCATGACGGCCGGACATCGGACCTCGTACAGGCGATTGAGCTGCACGCCAGCAACGGGAACCGCTGGTACTTGCCGTCGGAAGCCAACGGGGTCATTGCCAACTACAACTCGCTGAGCGGCTCGCAGCAGCAGGATCTGCTGAACTTCCTCAGGTCGCTGTGACTTTAAGGTCACTGCGACTCGGGGCGGTCGAGCCGCACGTAGCTCAGCGGTAGGGCGGTGGTGTACTTGATGGTCTCGAGCGCGAAACTGGCGCTGACATCAAGGAACTCCACCGCCGCGATGAGTCGCTTATAAACAGCGTCATACGCGTCGATGTCGGGTACCACGATGCGCATGAGGTAGTCCACGTCACCGCTCATCCGGTGGATCTCCGTGACCTCCGGAATGTCGCGCACGGTGGCCACGAACTTGTCGAACCAGGCCTGCTGGTGTTTAGCTGTCTTCAGCATGACGAATACGGTGGTGCCGACGTTCAGGGCGCGCGCATCCAGCAATGCGACCGTCTGTTTGATGACCCCGTCTTCCTGCAGCTTCTTGATCCGCCGCCAGCACGGGGCCTTCGACAGGCCGACCCGATCGGCGATCTCGGTGGCGGTCAGCTCTCCGTTGTGCTGGATCAGGTCCAGAATCTTGCGATCGAGCTTATCCATGGAACTTTGTTTTTCGAAGTGGCGCTAATTGCGCAACATTGTTGCGCAAGATCCCGGCTTTTGCCATACCTTCGCAACCGGGTAACCCTGGCTCGGCGGTAGCATCGTTCCCATGGAACTTCACCGACTTTTCAGCGAGCACCCCCAGTCCGTAGGCGAGACCTACGGTGAGCACATGGGTCGGGCTACATGGTTTGGAGGTCGGATGGTCGTTGCCGGCCTGGCCTGTATGGTGCACGCGGTGCTGCCGTTCGTGTTCGTACGGACCGGCAGTCAGGCGATCGAGGAGCTCAACGCCGAAATGCTGGCGGTGAAGCGTGCCGCCGCGTTGAAGGCGAATGCGGCTCTCACCGGCGAGCTCGCCGGGCGCCCGCGGTTACCCACCTAGCGCGGTTGTTTTAAGGCCCGCCAGCTCAACTCGCTGCTTCCGCCGCCGAGTGAATCACATAACCCCCTGACTTCTCGTTGCGCTCGAGCGAGATGAGGCGGCGCTGCGCAGCCTCCTCCAACAGCGCGTTGAAGGAGCGAAAGCCGTAGTAGCTTTCGTTGAACCCCGGGCGGCGGCGCTTCAGGGTCTGTTTCACCATGGAGCCCCAGATTTTGTCCTCGGCGCCGCGCTCTTCCAGTAACGCCTCAATGGTGGCCAGGACCAGCTCGAACGCTTCCTGTTTTTTATCTTCTTCCTTGTTCTCCGGGGCCGTGGGCGCTGCTGTGCCATGCGCGGTCGTTCGTTTGCGCGGGGCTCGCCGCGGCTTCTGCTCCCGCACCAGATCATCGTAGTAGATGAACTCGTCGCAATTTCCGATCAGGAGGTCCGAGCTCGAGTTCTTCACACCGACACCGATCACCCCTTTGTTGTTCTCGCGCAGCTTGCTCACCAGGGGCGAGAAGTCGGAATCCCCGCTGATGATGGCAAAGGTGTCTACGTGAGTCTTGGTGTAACAAAGGTCGAGTGCGTCCACGACCATGCGAATGTCGGCCGAGTTCTTGCCGGATTGCTTCACATGCGGGATTTCGATGAGCTCGAACCCGGCCTGGTGCATGCCCGCCTTGAACTCCTTGTAGCGCTCCCAGTCGCAATACGCTTTCTTCACCACGATCGAGCCCTTCAGCAGCAATCGCTCCAGGACCTTGGTGATGTCGAATTGCGCGTAGCGGGCGTCACGTACGCCGAGGGCAATGTTCTCGAAATCGCAGAACAGTGCGAGGTTGATGGTCTCGGCCCCCGTGGTCATGTGGATATCCGTGGTTGCTTGAAGTGCAGCCACGGAGTCTGACAGGACTCGGTCAGTGTGTGGAGTCGGGTTTTGGTCCCGGGGGAGCCTCCGGCGGAAGCGGGCCGTGGAACGCAAAGTCTTCGACCGAACGCAGGAGAAACCGGACCTGCACCGGGTCGCAGAACTTCCTGCGCAGCAGAACCTGCAAGGCCGAGCCCATGTGCTCGGCCAGGGCGCTGACCATGACGGAGGCGCCGTACCGGTCGCTCAGGCCGGGCACGAGCTTGTTGAGATCATCCATGCATTGGAACAGGCTCTTCTCGAAGCCCTCGGCGGGCTCCGGCCCGCCAGTGAACATGGTCATGTCGATAACCCCTGCTGTTTGATACCGGCCTATGGGTCGATGGCCGATGATGATGGATTTGTAGACTATACTCCGTGGACCAAAAGCCACAAGAGCGTGAATCATCCAGGCACGCACGAGCGAATTCGGCTGCGGCATGCGTGTAGAACAAATCTCGACAATATTCGGGCAAGTATTGCGCGAGCAGCGCATTGCGAAAGAGCTCTCCCAAGAGGAGCTTGCCTTAGCTGCCGACGTCGACCGCACTTTCGTGAGTCAGATGGAGCGCGGCATCCGCCAGCCCACCATCACCACATTGATGAAGCTTGCGGGCGCTCTCGGGATCCAGCCCTCCACGCTCGTCATCCGAATGGAAAAGCTGCTGCGGTGAGCGTGCGTTAAACGCACCGCAACATTGCAATCGGGCCTGTGCTGCGCCGCAAAGATTCTCGCGAAGGGTGAGCTGTATCACGCGCCGCAGGTGTGCTGGCGGCGAGATCGGCCGACATAGTTTTGAGTACATGAGCTGGATGGGCCGCCAGGGCGGACAGTCGATTGCGCAAGCAGATTCTTTTGGCCGCCTGTCTGGCTGCGATGGCGCTCGTCGCGGCGGTTTTCTATACCGCCCGGACTGCCCTCAGTCATAGCTTTGCCAGGATCGAGGCGGACGAGGCGAAGCAGAGCATCGAGCGTGTTCGTCAGGCGCTGCACGCGGACCTGCGCCAGCTGGATGTCGCGGCCGAGGACTACGCCCTCTGGGACGACTTCTTCGACTATGTCAAGCATGGCGCCGCCCCAGCCGGTCTTGATCACTTCTTCTCACGGCGGGGTCTCGACAACATTCACGTCGATGTCGTGTGGGTGGTCGACGACCACGGTCGCACCGTAGTCCAGCTCGCCGCCGATGATGCTGCCGGAGGTTTGCGCGCGCTCGGTCCGGCGACGCTGCAAAGCCTGCAGAGTTACACCCCTCTCTTGCGATCGGGTCTGGGCAGGCCGGCGCAACTCCTGCGCATGCCCGGCGGGGCGATGGCGGTTGCGGTGCGCCCCGTGTCTCGCGACCTGCAGCCGGTCCAGAGTACCGGTACCTTGCTGTTTGGCCGCTATCTGGATTCCCGGCTCATTGATCGTCTGGAGCAAACCAGTCAACTGCCGGTCACGGCGACGTTACTCGACGAGCATGGCAAGCCACAGCTCGCCGTGAATACGGCGGTCGGTAGTTGGCTCGCAGCGCTCGGTCGCGGCCCGGATGAGCTGGTACAGACCGGCGATCCGGCGACCCTCGCAAGCCATACACTGCTGCGCGATGCGGCGGGCAAGCCACTCATCGTTCTATCGACGACCGTATCGCGAGCCGCGCTGCAGGTCGGCAAGCGCACCATCACCTGGGTCGTCGCGGCCCTGCTGGTCGGCTTCTCATTAGTGGTCATCCTGTTGGTTTCCCTGCTCAACAGAAGCTGGCGCAACCAGGCGGCCGCTCAGCGGCAGTGGCTCGAACACGAGCGCAAGCTGTCGCGGCTCGCGCGCCGGGACGCGCTGACCGGGTTGCCCAACAGGCTGCATCTGCAGAGGCAGCTGCCGCGACTGCTGGCGCGTGCCACGCGCGACGAATCCCGCCTGGCACTGCTCTATATCGATCTTGACCACTTCAAGAACGTCAACGACTCCCTGGGTCATGGCTCGGGCGATCGTTTGCTGACAGCTGTCGCGCAACGGCTGCGCGCGGCCGTGACGATTCAGGATCTGGTAGTGCGCATGGGAGGTGACGAATTCGTCGTCGTCGCCACTATGTTGCGCGATGCCTTGGAGGTTAACGCCACGGCCGAACGCATTCGAACAGCGCTCGCTGTGCCGCTGGATATTGATGGGGTTTCCTTGTCCGTGGCGCCGAGCATTGGCATCAGCGTTTATCCGGAGGATGGCGCCGATCCCGAGCAGCTCCTCAAGCATGCCGATATCGCGCTGTACACAGCGAAGGATCGCGGCCGCGGTAATCACCAGTTCTACACAGCGGAGATGAATGCCCGGCTGCGCGAGCGCATCGGTCTCGAGCGCGCCCTGCGCCAGGCCCTTGATAACAACGAGCTCAGTGTCGAGTACCAACCTTGCTTCGATCTGCAGACACTGCGCACTGTCAGTCTCGAGGCGCTGGTACGCTGGCGTACGGCGGACGGTAACTATATTCCACCCTCGCGATTCATTCCCATCGCCGAGCAGAGCAATCTCATTGTCGAGATCGGTGACTATGTGTTGCGGCGGGTATGCCTGCAGCTGGGTGAGTGGCAACGTGAGCGGCTGCCGCTGGTGCCCGTTTCGGTCAACATATCGGTGCGGCAGTTCGAGCAGACGCCGCTTGCGACAGTGGTCGCGGGGCTCGCGCAGGAGTTGGGTATTGATGCGAGCCTGGTGCATTTCGAGATTACCGAGAGCGCCGCCATGCAGAACTCGCAACAGCAGCTGGGCGCGCTGCAGGCGCTGCGCAACCTGGGCTCGCGCATTCTCATCGACGATTTCGGCACCGGGTATTCCTGCTTGAGCTATCTCAAACACCTACCCATCGATACGTTGAAGATCGACCGCGCATTCGTACGCGACATGGCCACCAACGCCAACGACGCGGCCATTGTGCGCACCATTGTAGGTGTTGCAAAGAGCCTCGGCCTGATGCTGACCGCCGAGGGGATCGAGTCCGCGGAACAGCTGGATTGTCTGCGCAAACTCGGCTGCGAGTGCGGCCAGGGCTTTTTCTTCAGCCCGCCGCTGTCCGCCGCCGACTGCCGCAGCTTGCTGTGGCAGCTGCGTGGTTCGCGCGTGCCCACTGTGGAAGTGCCGAAGCTGCGGCTGCTGAGCCCGGCGGGTTGATCCCAGGGGAGTTCCCCGTTCCGGCCCCGAGCGCCTGCTGCCTGACTCCTATGGTACCCTGGCCGTCCGATCGAGCAGTCCAGGTGCCCCGTAATGGCCGAGAAAACAAAAACAAGCGTGTCGCGTGAGGACGCCGAAGAGGCGGTGCGCACGTTGCTGCGCTGGGCCGGCGACGACCCGGAGCGCGAGGGTTTGCTCGAGACACCCAAGCGGGTCGTCAATGCCTATCGGGACTGGTTCTCGGGCTACGACAGCGATCCTGCCGATTATCTGCGCCGGACCTTCGAGGAAGTCGGTGGTTATGATGAGATGGTGGTGCTGCGGGATATCTCGTTCGAGTCCCATTGCGAGCATCACATGGCGCCCATCATCGGGCGGGTCCACGTCGGCTATCTTCCCACCAACAAAGTCGTCGGCATCAGCAAGCTGGCGCGAGTTGTCGATGGTTATGCACGGCGTTTCCAGGTGCAGGAGAAGTTGACTGCTCAGATCGCCAACTGCATCACCGATGTGTTGAAGCCGCGAGGCGCGGGTGTCGTGATCGACGCCGTACACCAGTGCATGACCACTCGAGGTGTGCACAAGCGGGGTGTCTCGATGATCACGAGCCGGATGACGGGTACGTTTCGCGAAGACGCTCGTACCCGAGCGGAGTTCCTGCAGTTCATCGGCATTCAAGGCGTCCGCAGTCAGGTCGGGCCGTAGCTTTATCGATAGTTGATCTGCTCCCGCTCGTAGTTCAGGTCCGACCAAACATAGAGAAACGCCTGCGTCGCTGCTGAGTCGACCAGCATGACGGCTTCCGGGACCTTCGGGTGCGCGGACTGCACGGTTGGCACTGCCGATATAAACAGGTCACTGCCGCCGCTGGGGCTCTCCGCGACGGTTTTGAAGCCATAAAACTGGGCGGAAGCCCGACTATAGATCAGCAGCCGGAAGTCGCCGCGCGCGTGGTCGACTGGAATGATCAACAGGGCATAAGAGGCGTTCTTGGGATCCTGAAAGCGCCCGATTGCGATTCCCGGGCAGGTGAGCGGCCGTTCCGCTCCCCAGCGGGTGCGGGCTGCGACGTTCAGATCCGCGGGCTCCTGTATCTTCCAGGCACTGAAATTACGCGACAAGCTGCCACGGATGTCCTGCGGCAACTCGTCTGCGCGGCACAGTGCCGATAACCCATCGTCCTGTGCGGCAGGAGCGGCAGCGTACAGTGTTGGAACCATCCCGAGCAGCAGATTCACGGCCGCAGCCATCCCTAGCGCCTGTGCGAGGAACGCACGGCGGCGAAACGCGAACAACATTTGACCTCACTACAGCTAGCCGGGCGACGGCGGCCGGCATCATTGCCGCAAATGCTGTTTAGGACAAGCGACCAAAGCCCGCGGTCCGTTGGGCCGCGCGACCATCGTCCCGCGGAACGGGTCGTCAGTCGCTCTGACGCTCGATCTTCTTGAAGTTGCTCGGGATTTCGAATACGTCGGCGCTGACGCTGTCGGTGGAAACTGACACCAACTCGGAGGACATGGTGACCAGGGGCAGCAGCCCGCCGGGCAGCAGCTTCGCAGCGGCCGGGCCCGATGTGTCTGTGTTCGCGGGAGCGTCGTCCTTCTTACGATGAAACAACGAGCCGAGCTTGCCCGCCACCTGTCCGGTGAGTCCGCCGGGAGCGTCGGAGTTGCCCGCGTCGCCTTGCTGTTGGGATGGTCGCGAGCTCTTGCACTGCTCGCCGCCGAAGGCAAACGCAAAGGTCATTTTGACGGGGTAGCCTTTGACGTCCCGGGTCTTGGCGACCACCTGGCTCCAGATCCCGGAATAACGACCGAACATGGACTGCGCGCGCTGGGTGATGTCGCCGCGCCCGAATTCGCCGCGCGGGCCTAATCCGATCTTCTGCGCGTAGGCACGATGGAACCGCTCTTCCTCGCCAGTGGCGGAGAAATTCGGCGCGAGCCACTCATCCAGCGCCAATGCGACCTCGCACACCGCGCCCGACTCCTTGTCTTTGCACGGTTGCGAGGCGACGATGATGAGCCGCTCGGCCTCGTAACCCGCATATGTGGCCTTCTCGCCCGGGCGGCGCACGTCTACCTTCGGATCCAGCCACTCGCACTTGGAGTCGTCCATGGGCTTTGGGCTTTCCTGAGGCTGGCCCTGGTTTTCCTGCGCCTGGTCCATGACCTTCTGCAGCCGGGCCTTCATCTCTTCGAAAGTGGTTTCGGTGTATTGCTTGCGGGTCATGTCGAGCCGGTCGATACGGTCCTCATCGAGCCGGACGATCTCGGCCGTAGGGCCAACTGCGCGGTGTGCCAGCATGCGTACGATGCGTGATTGCAGCTGGATGTCGCTGTCGGTGCGCGAGCGGCTGCCCGAGATGACGGTCTTGGTCGTCCCTGACATGTTGCCGGCGCTCATCAGGCCGGTTCCTTCCACCGAAATATGCTGTTGTATGGTGACGTCCGCGAGCGCAACGCTCGCGCTACAGGTCAGGAAGGCGGCCGCGGCCACTGCCGCGATGTTTCGACCCACTCCGCTCATGTGGCCTCCCTTGTTGGATGTCTTCTCGGGAGACCAATCGTAACAGAATGTTCCTGAAGTGTAGCCGCCCTCAGGCTGTGAGGACGGCGGCCTGGCGCGAGGTGCGCTTGCGGTCGGTTTCCTTGAGGAAACGTTTGCGGATGCGGATCGACACAGGAGTCACTTCGACCAGCTCGTCGTCGGCGATGAACTCCACCGCATACTCGAGCGTGAGCTGAATCGGTGGCGTGAGGAGAATGGCGTCATCCTTACCCGCAGCCCGGATGTTGGTGAGCTTCTTGGTCTTGATCGGGTTCACCACCAGATCGTTCTCGCGGCTATGAATGCCGATGATCATGCCCTCGTACAGCTTCTCGCCGGGGCTCACGAACATCCGCCCGCGCTCCTGCAGGTTGAACAGGGCGTAGGCCACTGCTTCACCTTGCTCGTTGCTGATCAGAACGCCGTTGTGACGATCCGGGATCTCTCCTTTGACCGTGGCGAAGCCGTCGAAAATGTGGCTCATCAGACCGGTGCCGCGGGTGAGTGTCATGAACTCGCCCTGGAATCCGATCAGTCCGCGGGCCGGAACCCGGTATTCCAGGCGTGCGCGGCCGTTGCCGATCTGCATGTCGCTGAGCTCCGCGCGGCGCGTGCCGAGCGCTTCCATGACAGATCCCTGGTGTCCCTCGTCGATGTCGACCGTTAGGGCTTCGTACGGCTCGTGCACCTCGCCGTCGACGACCTTCGTCAACACCTGAGGGCGGGAGACCGCCAGCTCGTAGCCTTCGCGACGCATGTTCTCGATGAGAATCGTGAGGTGCAGCTCGCCACGGCCGGAGACGCGCATGACGTCCGGCTCCTCGGTATCCTCCACGCGTAGCGCAACATTGCTTTGCAGCTCGCGCTGCAGGCGCTCGCGCAGCTGTCTGCTGGTGACGTACTTACCCTCGCGGCCGGCGAGGGGGGAGGTGTTGACCTGGAAGTTCATTGCCAGGGTCGGCTCGTCGACCCGGATCGGCGGCAGGCCTTCGGCGGCTTCGGGGTCGCAAACCGTGACTCCGATGTTCACATCTTCAATGCCGGTGATGGCGACGATGTCGCCCGCAGTGGCTTCCTCGACCGGCGCACGTTGCAGGCCGGTGAAAGTCAGCACCTGCGCGATCTTGGCAAGGCCACGATCCTCGTCGCCATATCGCAGGGCTACCTGTTGGCCCGGACGAACCGAGCCACGGCGGATGCGCCCGATGCCGATGCGGCCGACATACGAGTTGTAGTCGAGCGTGGAGATCTGGAATTGAAGCGGCTTGTCTTCCTGCGCGGTCGGCGGCGGGACGTGCTTCAACACGGCCTCGAACAGGGCCGACATGTCGGGGCGTCGCTCGGTGTGATCCGTGCTCGCCCAACCTTGTAGGGCGGATGCGTAAATCACGGGGAAATCGAGCTGCTCATCGCTGGCGCCGAGCTTGTCGAACAGCTCGAATGTCTGGTCGATGACCCAGCCCGGGCGGGCGCCGGGGCGATCGATCTTGTTCACCACCACAATCGCCTTGTGCCCCAGGGCAAGCGCCTTGCGGGTGACGAAGCGTGTCTGGGGCATCGGCCCCTCGACCGCATCAACGAGCAGTAACACACCGTCGACCATGGACAGCACGCGCTCGACTTCGCCGCCGAAGTCGGCGTGGCCGGGGGTGTCCACGATGTTGATGCGCGTGCCGCCGTAGTCGATGGCGCAGTTCTTCGCCAGGATGGTGATGCCGCGCTCTTTCTCGATGTCGTTCGAGTCCATGATGCGCTCGCCCATTTTTTCGTGGGCGGCGAAGGTGCCGGACTGCTTCAGGAGACAGTCGACCAGGGTCGTTTTGCCATGGTCGACGTGCGCGATGATGGCGATGTTGCGGATCGGGCGGTTCATACGGTTACTTGCGTTGGGTAGAAGGCCAGGTCGCTTCCTGCGGATGTGGCCGGAAACGTTCGGCGGGAGGCCGTCAAAAGGGGACGCAGGGTAGCAGATTCGGGGTGCCCCTGCCGGACTTTCCAGAAGACACAAGTCACTGATTTAACTACCAATCGCGGCCTGGGGCGCATCAGTTGAGGGCGTCCGGCGGAAGGTTCAAGGGCGGGCGGCGTCTTGGCGGGCCTGCACGGGTGCAGGCCGGGAAGGCTACGGGGGGACTGTTGCGTGCGTATGTCGCCAACGAGCCGCGCGTTTCCGCTCCGCGGGGGCTATACCCCTGCGCGGTGCACGCCTATGCGTAGTGCCGCGGTCGCCAGGCGCACCTCGATGAAAAACGCGACGAAAGCACCCGTGAGGAGCAGCATGGCGCCGACGAACAGCAGCGCTATCGTCAATGCAAGTCCAGCCTCGAAAAACGCATTCGCGAACAGCGTGACCACCACCAGGGCCACCATCACGGCCGAGACCACGCAAAGCGAGATCGCGGCGTTTAAATAGCGCGCCCTGCGGGCGAGTACCTCGAGGTCGTAAAGGAGATGCCCCCGATCGCCGGTATGGTTTTCCAAGCTCGCTTCGAGCGAGCGAGCCCGATCCACCGCGCGTGCCAGCCGGTTCGTCAACACTCCGAGTGTTGCCGCGACGCCGGACAACAGGAAGACCGGAGCGACCGACGTCTGGATCAGGTGAGCGATGTCCATACTTCCAAGCAAGTTATGAGTTTCCGCAGGTTTGGAACGAGCCGGCCTGACTGCTCGTTGTTTTCAATTGCCCGCTATCATGCCATCTCCATGCGCACACTTTCGAGACATCCTGACGAGCGATTGCTGCTCGAGACCTGCCATGCACGCTCGGTCGAGCTGCTGCGGCGGAATCTATCGCCGGCCGGAATTCTGGCGGCCACACCAGGCAAGCGGGCGGATTTGCGCGGCTATACCGCCATTTTCGGGCGTGACGCAGCCGTGTGCGCGCTCGGTATGGCGGTTTGTGGTGACGAGGAGCTGCAGAGCGCGGCCGCTACCGCGCTGCATACGCTGGCCGAGCATCAGGCCCCGAACGGCCAGATCCCGAAGTTCGTCGACCTGCAGCGCAGTGAAGCCGACTTCTGGTATCTGGGTTGTATCGATGCCACGCTGTGGTGGCTGATTGCGCTGGCGTTTCTCGACTCCAGGGACACCAGGAGGCCAGGCGACGGACCCTTGCGGCGGCGCCATGCCCGCCGCATCGAGCTCGCGCTGCAATGGTTGCTCGCGCAGGAGCATCAGCGTTTCTTCCTCCTGCAACAGAATGAGGCCAGTGACTGGGCCGATATCATGCCGCGGTCGGGGTTCGTGCTCTATACCAACGCGCTGTGGTATTTCGTCAAGCAGTTATATCGGCTCGAGCACGCCCGGGAGACGCTCGCCAATTTCAACGGACTGTTTCATCCGTTCTCGGCGGGTTTGGCTCAATACCGCCGCGCGCGGCTGTTGAATGACTATGTGTTGCGAGCGGCGCGCGATCGCGACCTGTATCTGAGTTTCGTCAACTTCTCCTTCTTCGGAGAGGAGGGCGACGTGTTTGGCAACGTGCTGGCGGTCCTTCTCGGGTGCGCTGATGCGCAGGCCCGCCGGCGCACGCTCGATGCCCTGACCAAGTCGCGTGCGCATGATCCTTACCCGGTGCGAGCCGTCACCCGGCCGATCAAACGGGCGAGCGCGCTCTGGCGCCCGTATATGGCACGCCATCGACAGAATCTCATCTGGCAGTACCACAACGGCGGCATCTGGCCCATGGTGGGAGGATTCTGGATTGTCGCGCTGGTGGCCGCGGGCCGCCTGCAACAGGCGCGTGCGGAGCTCGTGAAGCTGGCGGGAGCCTGTGCTTTGAAGAACTGGGCCTTCACCGAGTGGCTGCACGGAAAGACGCTCGCCCCCCGCGGCATGCCGGGCCAATCGTGGAACGCCGCGGCGTATCTGATGGCCGAGCGCGCCGTGGCCGACGGTGTCGACCCGTTCTTCCGCGCCGGCTCCTTGTAACTTACAACCAGGCGTATACCAGCACCGCCGCCAGGGCTACCGCGGCGGTGATTGCCCAATGCGCGATGCTGGGACGGTACGCCGGGCGAGTGGGCTTCCGGGTTGGCTCTAAACCCGGGAACTGGCTCAGCACGTCAACGTCGATCGCGCCGTCGAGCGGCCGCAGCCTTTTCAAACTATCCGTCTGGCGCCAGCCGTTTTCCAGGCGCACGTACGCGGCGTGGCGCCGCGCATCCTGGCTCAGCCAGCGGCGCCACTGTGCGAGGGTCGCGGCCGAGGATTTGTCCTCCAGGCGGATGAGCCACTCCGCGGCCTGCGCTTCCGTTTCATTGGTCCTTGCTGGGTGCTCCAAGCGAAAATCCTTGCCGATCTCCTGTCTTTAGAATGACGGATCAGGCCGGAATTTCCGCTATGTTGCACCGCTCGCGTTGACCCGATTGGAATCGCTATTGTACGATCGTTTAATAAGAAAGTGCCGGACTCCCGCTTTATCAAAGAGATAACCATGAACGCTGCCAGCCGATTTCGACCTGCCGGAGTTGCCCCACCGGCGGGAACCGAGGCCGAGGAAGAAAACTACAGTCTTCCGGCGTGGATCTACCACGATGCGGAGTTCTTCGAGCGCGAGCAGGCCGCGGTCTTTCGCAACAGCTGGCAGGTGGTCTGTCACGTAAGGGATGTGCCGCGCCCCGGAGACTTCCACTCGCTCGATTTTCTAGGGGAGTCGCTGGTGGTTGTGCGGGGCGACGACGCGAAGGTGCGTGGCTTTCACAACGTCTGCCGCCACCGGGCCGCGCGCCTGCTGGATGGTTCGAAGGGACACTGCGGAGGGCGCATCACCTGTCCCTACCACGCCTGGACTTATGCGCTCGACGGCCGCCTCATCGGAGTTCCGGACCGCCAAGCCTTCCCGGGGTTGGATACCGGGCGGCACGCTCTGGTGCCGCTGGACCTCGAGGTTTTCATGGGCTTCATCTTTGTGCGCCTCGAGCCCGGCTTGCCCAGTATGCGTGAAATGGCGGCTCCTTATGCGGACGAGCTGGCCCTGTATCGAATGGAAGAGCTCATCCCTCAAGGGCGGGTCACGCTGCGCCCACGGCAGGTGAACTGGAAGAACGTCGGCGACAACTATTCCGACGGACTGCACATCAACGTGGCGCATCCGGGGCTGACGCGTTTGTTCGGTCGCAGCTACGGCGTCGAGGCGCAGCCCTGGATCGACAAGATGTGGGGGTCGTTGCGCGAGGAGCCCTCGAGCAATCTGTCGGAGCGGTTGTATCAACGCCATCTGCCGGAGGTCGCGCATCTGCCGCCGCAACGCCGCCGCCAGTGGACCTACTTCAAACTCTGGCCCAACATCGCATTCGACATCTATCCGGATCAGATCGATTTCATGCAGTTTCTGCCGATATCTCCCACGCAGACGCTGATTCGTGAGATTGCCTATGTTCACCCGGACTCGCGCCGCGAGATGCGCGTTGCCCGGTATCTCAACTGGCGTATCAACCGCAGAGTCAGCATCGAGGACAAAGCCTTGATCGAGCGGGTTCAAACTGGAATGGGCTCCAGCAGTTATACGGTCGGGCCGTTGAGCGAGGGCGAGGTGTCCTTACGCAGCTTCGGGCGCCGGATGCGCAGTCTCATCCCTGAAAGTCGCTTGTTGCGGGCACCGTCCCGCGGGTGGAGCCATGAGTAACTCGACAAACACCAGCGCAAACACTGATGCGCTGATCATTGGCGGTGGCCATAACGGTCTGGTGTGCGCGGCGTATCTGGCAGCGGCGGGCTTGAAGGTCACGGTATTGGAGCAGCGCTCCGTCGTGGGTGGCGCGGCGGTTACCGAGGAGTTTCATCCGGGCTTTCGCAATTCGGTCGCGGCCTACACGGTGTCGCTGCTGAATCCGAAGGTCATCCGCGACCTGGAGTTGCCCAAGTACGGGCTGCGTGTGGTGGAGCGCAGGCTGTCGAATTTTCTGCCCACCCGCGACGGACGTTATCTGCTGATCGGCGGCGACCGGACGGCCGCCGAGGTGGCCAAGTTTTCCGTCAAGGATGCGCACAGACTGGCTGCGTATGGCGAGCGGCTCGGCGCGATAGCGGATGTCTTGCGGGATCTGGTGTTGGAGACTCCGCCGAATGCGATCCAGGGCAGCTGGCGTACGGCACTGCCCGAGTTGCTCCGGGCGGCGCACATAGGCGGGCGGCTGCGCAAGCTCGACATGAACCTGCGGCGCGAGCTGCTGAGCCTGTTCGCGACCTCCGCCGGCGACTATCTGGATGGTTGGTTTGAAAGCGATCCGATCAAGGCCGTCTATGGGTTCGATGGCATCGTGGGTAACTACGCTAGCCCATACACCCCAGGCTCCGCCTATGTGCTCCTGCACCACGTGTTCGGGGAGGTGAATGGCAAGAAAGGCGCCTGGGGTCACGCGATCGGTGGCATGGGGGCCATTACCCAGGCGATGGCGCGCTCGGCGCAGGCGCGTGGTGCGCTCATCCGTGTTTCGACGCCCGTACGTGAGGTTCTCGTCGAGGGCGGTCGCGCCGTCGGCGCCGTGACCGAAAGCGGAGAAGTCATCCGCGCGGCTGCCGTCATATCCAACCTGAATCCCAAGCTGCTCTACCTGAAACTGCTGGCCGCCGATCATCTGCCCGATGAGTTCCGGGACCGTATCAGCCGCTGGCGTTGTGGCTCGGGAACTTTCCGCATGAACGTGGCGCTTGCGGAGCTGCCGGATTTCACTTGTCTGCCGGGAAAGGCAACCGCGGATCACCATACCGCCGGAATCATCATTGCCCCGACCCTGTCGTACATGGAGAAGGCCTATTTCGACGCCCGCTCGAGCGGGTGGTCACGCGAGCCCATCGTGGAGGTGGTCATTCCCTCCACCCTGGATGACACCCTGGCGCCGCCGGGCCAGCATGTGGCGAGCCTGTTTTGTCAGCATGTCGCGCCGCAGCTGCCCAACGGCGATTCCTGGGACGCGCACCGGGAGGCGGTCGCGGACCTGATGATCGATACGGTCAACCAGTACGCCCCAAACTTCAAAGCCGCGGTGCTCGGCCGCCAGATCAAGAGCCCGTTGGACCTGGAGCGTACCTTCGGGCTGGTCGGCGGCGACATCTTCCATGGCGCCTTGACCCTCGACCAGATGTTCTCCGCGCGCCCCATGCTCGGCTACGGCAACTATCGCGGGCCGTTGCACGGCCTGTACATGTGCGGTGCAGGAACGCATCCTGGCGGTGGTGTGACCGGCGCGCCCGGACACAACGCCGCACGGGAAATTCTCAGTGATTTCCGCCGGCGGCGCTTGCGACGGGTAGCCTGAATACACTCGTATTCCAAGTAGCCCCGAACTTGTATTGGTCTAAAGTCCAATGTCCAACGTCCGGTTGGCTGCACCCGCACTCGCGGTGTACGCCTTCCAGCGACATAACATTAAGCACTTGACGATTGTGCCGCCAAGGCGCAACTTCTGCGCGCCGAACCGATCTGTAGCAGCGACGAATCGAGCCTGACAAGGAGCGCGTTGGAGGAACCAACGCCGAACTGTTCATACAGTGACTTGTGTTCGATACCACGTTAGGAGAAATAGATGAACTTGCCAAAAATGGAAGAGAGCGAGCTGGGGCAGACAAAGGAGCCGGTGGAGGTGATCGATTGCGGTCGGGCTTCTGAATGCACCAGGGGGGATAGCATCGGGTGGTATACAGAATTCACTCGTCCCCCCTTTGACTTCTTCGTACCGTGACCGCAGTCCGTTCTCGTCGCGCTAACCCCTGACGAGAACGGACGCGTTCGGCAGTAGAATAAAAAAGGCCGGGGTCTGCCGTGGCTCGTTATGGGCTGGCTAAGCACGTCTTCGTGTGTCGCGACGAGGAATACATCGTCGTTCTCGACATTCGCCAGGATCGTTATTTCGCTTTCGAAGCCGCCCAGACCGCGTCTCTGGTTCCGCTGTTGCCCGGGTGGCCCGCGCATTCCGCGCACGCGCCGGGGATCAGCGCCGAGGAGGCGGCTGCGCCATTGCAGCGGCAAGGTTGGTTGTTGGAGTTGCCCGCCGAGTCGAAAGAGGCGACGCCCGTACAGCTGCCTGCGCCACAGGCTGAGATTGCCGCCGCGCCGGAGGACGAGCCGGCGAAAATCAGCTTGCGCGCCGTCATCGCATTCGTTGCAGCTTCGGTGTTTGCGAAGCTGGCGTTGCGTTTTTGGCGATTTGAGCGGGTGATCCGGCGTGTCGCCAGGCGTAACGAGGCCCGCGGCGGGGCCCCTTTGGATATGGCGCGAGCCCGGCAACTGGTGGAGACCTTCGCGCGCTTGCGCGCCTTTCTCTTTTCCCATCAGGACGAGTGTCTACACGACTCGCTCGCGCTGCTGGAGTTTCTGGCCCGGTACGACCTGTTTCCGGACTGGGTCTTCGGCGTACGTGCGCGTCCGTTCGTGGCCCATTGTTGGGTGCAGCACGCGGATGTCGTTTTCAACGATACCTCAGAGCATGTGGGTAGTTACACGCCGATCGTGGTCGTCAGAAAAGGCATGGTGTGTACCGATATCTCGCGCTGATCTGGAATCCTCGGGATTCGCGCGCAGCCTTGTTGGCGCGATCCATGGGGCAGAAGCTGGCGGCGGCCAGCGGGGCGATGCCCTGGTCGCGCGCTTTGGACTCCACGGGCGTGCTCGTGCTGGACGCGGGCAGCAACGCGGGTGCCAGCGTCAGCTGCCCGTTGCGGCATTCGGCGGGTGTGGTCCTCGGAAGCGTCTTTGGGCGTGATGTTGAAAATCCCCTCTCTGCCGCAAGAGTGGCTTTCGACGATGGGGAAAGCGCCCGCATCGTGGCGACAGGCGGCCAACATCTGTTCGAGAGGTACTGGGGTCGTTATGTCGCGGTTGTCCGTAACAGCGCCTCGGATGAAGTCTGGGTCCTGCGTGACCCCTCCGGCGGCTTGCCTTGTTGGTGCACCACCCATGATGGCGTCACCGTCCTATGTTCCGACCTCGATGACTGCCGTGAGCTGGAGGAGCTGTCGTTCACGGTCAATTGGGATTACATCGTCGGTTGGGTAGCCCACTCGGGGCAACAGATCCGCGAGACCGCGCTGCACGAAGTTACTGAGCTGCAGCCTGGTGAATGCCTGCGGTTTTGCGCAGAAACGGTGCAACGTTCAATGCGGTGGAATCCGCTCGACATCGCCCGCAATGCCCGTTTCGAGTCTGCCGGGGAGGCGGTGGAGGCACTGCGTACCACTACGATAGGGTGTGTACAGACCTGGGCGTGTCGCTATCCCGGGATCCTGCACAACCTTTCTGGAGGGCTGGACTCCTCGATTGTGCTGAGCTGCCTGGTGACGACCCCTTCGCGACCGAAGGTCACCTGTTTGAACTATTTCGCCTCTGGCCCGAACGAAGATGAGCGCCGTTATGCACGCATGATGGCGCAGCACGCCGGCGTGGAGCTGGTCGAGTGCGAGCTTGGCGCGCAGGAGGTGAGACTCGAGGAGCTACTGAAGCTGCGACGCGCGCCGCGGCCGTGGTTCTACATGTACGAGCTCGAGCATGGCCCATTCGAGAACCAACTGGCAGCGCGACACCAGGCATCCGGGCTGTTTTCCGGATCCGGCGGCGATTGCGTGTTTTACCGGGCCCGGCCCGACCTGGCGGTCACTGACTATGTGTTCGATCATGGCCTGCGACGTGGATTGCTCGATACGGCCATCGATGCTGCTCGAATGTCGCGCAAATCAATCTGGTCGCTGCTGTTTCAGGCTATTCGGCACCGCATCCGCAAGCCCGAATGGGACCCTTTCGCCGTGAACAGCCCATTGCCTCGAACGATCGTGAGCCCCGAGGTTGCTGCTCTCGCGAAGGGCAACGGACTCCGTCATCCATGGCTTACACCCGAAGTTGCACGTGATGTCGCACCGGGCATCCTGTGGCATATCACGTCGCTTTCCGTGCCTCCGGACTACTACAGCTCATTTCGTCGTTGGGATCATGCCGAGAGGATCATGCCGCTGCTGTCGCAGCCGCTGGTCGAGCTGTGCCTGCGGATTCCGACTTACCTGCTCATCCGCAGCGGACGCGATCGTGCCCTGGCGCGCCGCGCCTTCGCGAACGACCTGCCCACGCAGATCGTGCGGCGCACTGCCAAGGGTCGTGCAGATCAGCATTTTCGCGACGTGCTCGATGCCAATCTGGGGTTTTTGCGCGAGCTGCTGCTTGACGGACTACTGGTACAGCGCGGCTTGTTGAGCCGGGAAAGTCTGGAGCTGTATCTCACCCGAGGCCGCGCACCCTCCGGTTTTCAGCATAACGAAATCCTACACGAGCATGCCTGTACCGAGGCGTGGCTGCGGTCGTGGCTCACCAGTGCTTGCGTATCTCGAGGCTGAGTACGCGGCCGTACGGGGTCGCGTTCTCCTGATCGTAGCCGGTCCTGGCTGCCTGGTTGTTGAGAAAAGGCGGGTCAACGTTGAAAACGTTGTGCGCATCGAGCTCCACGCGGGTGCCGTGCAGCCAGCCGAAGCGCGCTGGGAAGTCGTAACGCACTTGCGCATCGATGGTGCTCCAGGAGGCGACACGGCGCCGCGGGACACTCGCCGTATCCTGGTATCCGTTCGTGAAGTTGTCTGCAAGCTGCACGCCCAAGCCTCCCAGCTTCCAGAGCGCGGTAGCGCGCATTCTGAGATTGATCGGCTCGTTCTGAGTACTCAATAACGAGCCGAGTGGCTGATTGGGACTCTCGGCCTCGGCAAAGCTCAGCAGGTACGTGCCGTTCAATCCCAGCTGCAACTCCCCCAGGGGCAATGAGTGCTGATATCCGCTGTTGAAATCGATACCCCGGGTGAGGAGCCGCGCGGTATTGTGGAGCCTCAGGTCCACTATGTACTGGGCGCCGGAAGCTCTGCATTCAGCTGGCGTCAACTGCACGTAGGTGACCTGGTTGCATACGGCGTCGATTTGCGCGGCGGTCGGATTGCGAGTGACGATGGTCGCGTCGGCGGGGTCGGTCAGGAAGTTGGAGGTAATGGCGGGTGGCTGAATGCCGCCGGTGAAGACGGTCTCGAAGTACGTCAGACTCACTCCGAGGTCAGGGGCTCGCATGGGCGCCAGATCCAGTCCGGCGGTCCAACTCTTGGCGTGCTCCGGTTGCAGTAGTGAATTGCCCCCTGACCAGACCAATGCGTTACTGATCCCACTGCGCGCCGCGGGATCCGCCAGGGGAAGTAGCGCCACTACATTGTTGCTGCTGTCGAGATCGATGAGCGTCGGTGGCCGAATGGCACGTGACCACGTCCCGCGTAGCGACAGCCCGCGCAGCGGCGCCCACACTATGCCGACCTTCGGTGTGGTCGAGCCTCCGAGGATGGAGTAATCCTCATAACGGGCGGCGGCGGATAGTTCCAGTCGCGCGATCCCCGGCAGTGCGTTTTTCTCGCTCACCAGCGATGCCACCAACTCACCCGAAACCGAAGTGACGCCGCGGCTGAGTTGCTCGAGCAGCGGCGGAATCCCTAACAACGTCGTTGTGTTTGTGTCGAACTCCTGTGTACGACGATCCGCATCCACGGCGAGTTTCAGCGGGCCGCCCGCGAGCTCGGCGATTGGGCCGTCGGCGGTGAGGTCTAGCGTCTTCAGCTGCGAGTTCAGCCAGAATTGACCGGTCCCGCGGATGGTCCGCAGGGTGGCCGGGTTCGTGTTCGAGCCGTCACCGAACGGATTGAAGGCGGTCGCCGGATTCGAATCGGCCAGCGCACTGGTCAGGGTACCCAGGTCGTAAAGGTTCTCTGCGAGCTGATTCTCCTTCTCGCGCACGAAGCTGGCATAGAGACTGACTGCCCAGGATGCGCCGATGTCCAGATCCAGGCCCAACGTCGTGTTGAGGGTGTCAATACCGACATGCGTCGTCTGCAGTCCCAGGTCCTTGCCGAAGTTGTAGGAGACCAGGACGGGGGCCGCAAGACCCACGGGATAGAACGCGTTGGTGCTCGGGACGAGGAACCGAGCACCAACGCTGCCGGCGCTCGCGCTCGCTTCGCGATGAGCGAACAACGCATCGATAAAGACGCTCATATGCTCGTCGATCGCCTGCCGTCCGGTGGCGTATAAGCTGTAGCGCCGCTGGTTTGGAATGATCTGAATGCCTTGCCACGCGTTCTGCTCGTTCGTTCCGCCGGCGATGAGGTCCGCCACCGTCAGATGCCTACCGTTCTGTCCGGTCGGGATCGCCCAGGTTTGACCGGTCAGCGGATCGAGGATGTTGCCGGGATTGGTGGCCGTCGTGTTGAAATCGCCTCCGCCGAACGGACCCAGGTCGCTTACGGCGTAAGCCCTATCGGCGGCGGGCAGTGCGCCGCGGTCGTAAAATTCGAAGGAGACCATGCCATGGCCGCCGTCCCACGGCTTGCCCAGAGTCTGGGAGAACAGGTACTCCTGCAAGTCACCGCGAGTGCCGGAGCCGCCGTGGACGATAGTCTCGGAGCCGTTGAAGCGGTCGCGGAGGACGAAATTGACCACACCACCCACAGCGTCAGCGCCATAGATGGCGGACGCGCTGTCGGGGAGAATGTCGATGTGGTCGATGGCGGTAATGGGTATGTTCTCGATGTCGACAAACTCCCCTGCTGTACCGCTGGGGGCGACACGCCTGCCATTGATGAGAACCAGCGTGGCGCGGGCCCCCAGACCTCGCAAATTGACACCGGCCCCCAAGCCCGAGTTCGTCGCTGCCTCCTGACCTAGAAATGTTCCCTGGTTCGGACCACCGCCGAAGGTTTGCGGTAACGTACTTAAGAAATCGACGACATTGACGGAGCCAGTTGCCTCGATGTCGTCTTGGTAGAGGCTGATTCGCTCCTGTCCTACAGGTTGCTCGTTGTGTACGTACGTGCCGGTGATACGAATGACGTCCAGCGGGGTGTTTTGTCGCTCAGCCGATGGATGGACCGTCTTATCCGGTTGGCTGGTTGCACGCTCACTCGGCCGCGCAGCCACCACACTTGTTGCATCGATCGGGGGCTTTTTGCGCGTAACCGCCAGCGTGCGTTCGTTGACGAAGTCGAACTCCAGGTCGGTGTCGCCGAGCAGTCGTTGTAAGGCGGCGGCGGGCGTGTAGAGGCCGTCGAGCGGTTTGGTGGTGTGGCCCTTGACCACGTCGTAGTCAAACAGGAGCTGCAGGCGGGCCTGGCGGCTGAACTCGGTCAGGGCTGCGGTCGCATCGCCCCCGGGGATGTGGAACTCCAGGGGTATCGAGGCCGCGTCGGCATAAGCGGCCCGCACCAATGCCGTTGCCAGGAGCCAGACGATGAAGGTCCGTATCCGGCAGTAAGTACGAAAATCCGTGCGCAAGAACTTGTTCCAACCCTATGTGCTGCGCCGCAGGGAACCGCCGCGATGGCAGGCGTTGTTACGGTGGTCCCGCAGCCGTCCGTTGGCCGCTGCTCGCCAGTCGAATCACGTCGTCATCTCCGGGGACGATGGGCATACGTCGCACGCCGAAATGTTTTTCGAGTGTTGCCGCGAAGCTCTCCGGATCGGTGGCATCGAACATGCCGCCAACGCGCAGCTGGGCGATCGCGGGATCGGCGATGGCAAGATGCCGGCGGTTGTAGCGGTTGAATTCGCGTACCGCGGCCGCCAATGTCTCGCCGTCGAATGAAAGGCGGCCGCTCGTCCATGCGAGCTTGCGCGCGATGTAGTCGGGCGTTTCGTGTTTGATCGCCCAGGCACCCGAGCCGAGCACGATGCTGTCGCCGGCCGAGGCGTAGCGCGCGCCCTTGCCTACCACGACCGGCCTCCCCGAGTGGGTGTCTAACGGGCCGATTGTTACCCGGCCGTCGGTGACGAGCACCTCGACGGTGCGGGTCTCGTCGCGAATGTGTACCGAGAACGACGTTCCCATGGCACACACCAGGCTGCCGGCGGCTTTGACATAAAAAGGACGCAGCTTGTCCTGCGTGACTGTGAAGAGTGCCTCGCCGCGCAACAGCTCGCTGTCGCGTCGTGTCGAGGCCAGGCGCACTCGAACTCGGGTGTCGGTATTGAGAAAGATCGAGCTTCGGTCCGGGAGTACGGCGCGCCGGTTATCGCCCACGCCTGTCTCGAAATAGGTCCAACGATAGCGGCGCGTGGTCAGCCACTCGAGGACTCCGGGGCCGGCCGCCAGGCCACCCACCGCCGCCGCCGCGACAAGCCAACGTCTGCGTTCCATGCTGGCCGGGGCGTCTGGTTCGGACGTTGGCCAGTGTTCCCGAATGGAAGATTGCGCCAACAGGTCGCGGTCGATCTGGCCATCGGCAGGGCGCACCAGCTTGAGCCGGTCGCAACGGGTCCAGGCCGTGCGCAGTCGGATGAATGCGGCCTGGTGGCGTCGATCGGCCTCGATCCACGCCTGAAACTCATCCCACATCTGCGGAGTGGTCTGTGCCTCGAGCCGGATGAGCCAGGCCGCCGCCGCGGCCGGGATATCATTCCTGGCGGTCATTGTTATGGGTTTCCGGACTGTGTCCGCCGCCGGAATCGCTCGAAGAAGGTGGCGCGCCGCTCTCCGACCGGCTGGTCGAACAAGGCCTGGGCGCAGTGGCGCGCGGCCTTGGTCAGCTGCTGCTCCACGGTGTTCTCTGAGATGTTCATCCGTGCCGCGATCTCCTTTTGCGAGTAGCCATACACCTTACGGAGGGTGAAGACCTGGCGGCAGCGCTCCGGAAGCTGCTGGACCGCCTTCACGAGCATCATCAGCTCCTGATGGCTGTTGACTATGGCGTCGATCTGGTCGCTCTCATCGAGAATGTCCAGGGCTTCCATGTCGGCCACCAGCTCGATCGGCACCACCTGCTTGTGCCGGAGCCAGTCGAAGGCTACGTTTCGAGCGATTGTCAGCGAGAAGGCGCGTACCGAGCGCACCTCCGGCTCGTTGGCGGCGCCCGCGGTGAGAAGTCTGGCGTAGGTTTCTTGCAACAACTCCTCGACGTCGGAGGCGTTGCGTGCATATCGATAGAGGCAAGCGCGTAGGACGTTCTCGAACTCCAGCGCCTGCACCAAGTAACGTTCTTCGTCTTTGGCCACGTCCCGCAAGTCCCCCGTCATCCTTGTCCGAAGCGCGGCGCTATTACGCACCTAACGAGTCGCAACTGCAACGAAAAAAGAAGCGCTGCAAAGCGATGGGTCCAAAGGACCGTAACGGATTCTGGGGTCGCGACCGTCTTATCAGAGGAACACACGATAGCCATGGTCGGCTCCTTGTCAGGATCGGTAAGGTGACCGTGGTGAGACGCCCGCTGCAGCCGATGGTCTGCAGCGGGCGTTTAACTGACCGCACTCCTAAATTATGTCGCGTGCCTGACACGGTCGGGAACGTGCGCGGCTGAATCCAACAGCGCAGTTGGTTTGGTAACCTTCGGTCCAACAAGGTGTTGTGTCAGGCCACTGGCGGCGCGGCGGCTGCATGGCTTGCCCATGAGCTTGGCGGTAAGCGCAAAAAGGGAGCCGCCGCAGCTCAAGGGGAGGCATGAGACCGGCAAGCGGGCGGCAGGACCCGAGGAACTGGGCCGGCCATTGGAATAAGCCATAATCGACCCCATCTCCACCGTGACCATATCGGGAGATGGCATGCAGGGGCTGGAGCGGCCACGCGTCGTAATCGTAGGGTGCGGGTTCGGAGGGCTATTCGCCGCGCGGGCACTGCGCGGCGCCCCCGCCGACGTGCTCGTCATCGACCACAATAACTACCACCTCTTTCAGCCTTTGCTCTATCAGGTCGCCTCGGCGGCGCTGGCACCAGCTGATATCGCGCAACCCATCCGCACCATTCTGCGCTACCAGGCCAATGCTTCAGTCATGCTCGGGGAGGTCGATCACGTCGATCTCGCCGCCCGGTACGTGCATGCCGGTGACAGCCGCGTGCCCTATGACTATCTGATCCTGGCGCCGGGTGCGGTCGATAACTATTTCGGCCACTCCCCGTGGCATAGCTTCGCCCCCGGCATGAAGGAGGTGGAGGACGCCACTCTGATTCGTTCGCGGATGCTGCGGTCCTTCGAGACCGCCGAGGTCGAATCCGACCCCGGAGAGCGAGCGGCTCACCTCGCCTTCGTGATTGTCGGCGGAGGCCCGACCGGCGTGGAGTTGGCCGGCGCGATCAAAGAGCTCGCCGTAGACGTGATCGCTCGGGACTACCGGGTGGCGGACACCCGCCGCGCCCGTGTCACTCTGATCGAGGCTGGGCCCCGGCTGCTGCCGGCGCTCCATCCGGACTCCTCCGCCCGTGCGCTCAAGCAGCTCCACGGGTTGGGTGTGGAGGTGCTTCTCGGTAAGCCCGTCACCGAAATCTTCGCCGATGGCGTGGAAGTCGGAGGCGAGCGCATTCGCAGCTATAACGTGATTTGGGCGGCGGGAGTCCGCGCATCGCCACTGGTCGGAAAGCTGGGGGCGGAGCTCGGGCCTGGTGGACGGGTGAAGGTGTTACCTGATTGCTCCATCCCCGGACATCCCAATGCGTTCGTGATCGGCGATGCGGCTTATCTGGTCGACTCGGCGAGCGGCCAGCAGGTGCCCGGCGTGTCACAGGGCGCGCTACAGATGGGAAAGTATGTCGCGAGAGTGATTCAGGCGCAGTTGCAGGGGGATCGCGCGAGCGCC